>CYGL01000014.1_pt1 | contig 89489 bp, 129 predicted proteins | sample 485531 | NCBI WGS metagenome assembly CYGL01 (sample SAMEA3497897, study PRJEB9818) | human gut metagenome | reverse complement strand
CAGAGTAGATACGGAATGTTCTTGATGTTGTCCGTTGATGGCTCTGTAGCATCCTGCACCAAAAACAACGCTTTCTTCTGCCTGTAATCGTCATACCACAGAATCAGCGCACCCTCCAAGTAGGCATACAGACTATCCCATGCTTTCTCGGCAGCTTTTATCTGCTCAAGTAACGGAAAGCTCAGTAGTTCCGTCAACATCATACCCGAACACGCAGACCGACAACGCTGCGTTGGTGCTCTCATGCCTAGCATTCGGGTCAACAAACACTCTCAACGCGTCACTCTCAGGATAGCTCTCGGTATATACACCCTTCTGCTTACCCTTGGAGTTCAATCCGTCCAATGACTTGTAGCGGACAGAACCGCCGCCGAAATCGTCCTCCAGACTCTTACGCAATCCGTCTGCCTTCCAAGCACCCTGCTCGGACTTCAAGTAACGCTGTATGTAGAATTTCTTTTCTGCCATATTCCAAAGTCGGTAATTAACAAATCAACATTTATGCTGCAAATATACGCCAAAAAATCAACCCAAAAACGAACTTTACATAGTTTAACAAATTGAAAATTTGTACCATTTTCCCCATATCCCCAATTAAATATATGTTATCCGCATAAATCAGATTTTTCATATTGAAAATTTAACATTTGAACTCTTTCCCATATAATAATAACACGTAAATAAACCATTGTACCCTCGCGCGCAGCCGTAGTAGGGGATGTCAACCCCTGTATATAGTAAACTATATACTCATCCCCTAAGAAGAAAGCTTCGCAAACAACCCCTAACGATAGTCTGGTGAAAACTGTAATCCTTATATAGCAAACGTACTATCTTTTTACTTTTTCGTTTCTAGCTTTTCCCTCTGTTTAGATTATTCAGAAGAAAACGAAAACAGAAACGAAAAAGCCGTATTTTTGCCGATTTTGCCCGAAAACGTCCGTTTTTGTCGCAAATAAAACGTTGATTTTCAGTGATTTATAGGTATATAGGGCAAATTACACCCCACCCCCCCCGTTTTTGGCACTCGCAGGGTGGGTCAGCTCTTCTCCGTAAATTTTTTTATTTTTTTTATTTTTTATTTTTGTAAAATACTCTAATTTTATCAATTCCGCTTTTCTACCGAATTTTGAGCATTTTTGAGAACATCATATCTACTTTTCTTTTTGCATAAAGTTTCATAGCATCTACTTTTGCTTATTTCTGTGCGTCAGGTGACGTTTTATGCAGCTTTGTGGTATAGTTTATTACCAGAGTATTTTGAACGTCTTAGAACTCAATTATCGAGCTTTTTGCATCAATTTTCGTTTTTGCGGAAAAGTATGGGTGTTTTCGAGTTTAAGATACGTTTTTGCTATATAAGGATTACAGTTTTCACCAGACTATCGTTAGGGGTTGTTTGCGAAGCTTTCTTCTTAGGGGATGAGTATATAGTTTACTATATACAGGGGTTGACATCCCCTACTACGGCTGCGCGCGAGGGTACAATGGTTTATTTACGTGTTATTATTATATGGGAAAGAGTTCAAATGTTAAATTTTCAATATGAAAAATCTGATTTATGCGGATAACATATATTTAATTGGGGATATGGGGAAAATGGTACAAATTTTCAATTTGTTAAACTATGTAAAGTTCGTTTTTGGGTTGATTTTTTGGCGTATATTTGCAGCATAAATGTTGATTTGTTAATTACCGACTTTGGAATATGGCAGAAAAGAAATTCTACATACAGCGTTACTTGAAGTCCGAGCAGGGTGCTTGGAAGGCAGACGGATTGCGTAAGAGTCTGGAGGACGATTTCGGCGGCGGTTCTGTCCGCTACAAGTCATTGGACGGATTGAACTCCAAGGGTAAGCAGAAGGGTGTATATACCGAGAGCTATCCTGAGAGTGACGCGTTGAGAGTGTTTGTTGACCCGAATGCTAGGCATGAGAGCACCAACGCAGCGTTGTCGGTCTGCTGTTCGGGTATGATGTTGACGGAACTACTGAGCTTTCCGTTACTGAGCAGATAAAAGCTGCCGAGAAAGCATGGGATAGTCTGTATGCCTACTTGGAGGGTGCGCTGATTCTGTGGTATGACGATTACAGGCAGAAGAAAGCGTTGTTTTTGGTGCAGGATGCTACAGAGCCATCAACGGACAACATCAAGAACATTCCGTATCTGCTCTGTTCGGTCAAGTTGGTAAACGTCTTCGGTCAGTCGTTTGATGGTGACAGTACCACGATTGAAGATTGGTTGAAGAATGGAGGAAAATAGAAACGACAGCATCCGCAAGGCGGTAAGACGTATCTCTTAGATACAAGTCTAGGCAAACAGAAGGTTCGAGTTCCTTCTACGGTCGGTGGATGCTTTAAATATATGCGAATTATGAACAAATACAAGACATCAATTGAGGTCAAGGGCGAAAACATCAAGGCATTGTTTGACTGCCCTATCGTTACAGACATCAAGAAGGCAACCGATGCTGTAGATGATGGTCTGGACGTTACCGATATGCTTTATAGCGTTACTGCCGTCAATATGGCAGGTGCTCACAAGCAGGTGAAGCGCGGTTCTGTATTAGCGCAGGACGTTTGCGGTCATTGGGAAATTATGACTGCCGACGAATGGGAATTGAGGAAAGATGATACCATTAGCGATGGTTCTTCCGAGGAGTTGTAATCATTTAAAAGTTGAGAATATATGCGAATAAAGGAAGAATCACTTGATAGGGCGTTGGAAGCGGCATCGTTGCAGACGAAGGGATTGCCAAAACGCTACACGGATGGTAAAGACCCATTCTGGATAATGGCAGTTGTGCTTGTTCAGAAGCGCAATTTGGAGGAATGCTACTGCATTTATCAGCAGAATGCGGACAAATACATGAAGCTTTTGCAAGACTTCGGTACACCGAGTCCTATCATGTCTATCAAGAGCATTCATCCTTACATGTATCTTGATGAGGCTCAGTTTTTGCCGAGCGGATGCATCGAAGCAAAGAAGAACTTTCTGAAAAACGAGCTTGGCGAAGACCCTATGGCTTATGAGGTCGATGAAATGACGGAATCTGACGTTAATCACGCATTATTGGAGATTGCCATTGACAAACAGATGAAAGCTGATGAGGAAAACAAGAAAATCAACGTACTCAATGAGGGAAGCGATTTGGACGGAACTAGATTTGAGGACATTGAACGTCAGAAGTTCGAGTTTGAGTTGGCAGAAATGAGGAAAGATGGATGCTCCAAGAAAGAAATTAAAGAGTTCATTGACGAGTATAATGCCAATCATAAGCAGAAAGTTGACGATGAGCCATACATTTCAGAGGAAGACCGCATTCATAAGGAAATGGAATCAAAGGACGTTGAGAAAACTCCCGAATGCAGTATTGAAGGTGAGTTTGATGCACCTGAGATAGACTACGATAAGCTTCATGAGAAATCAGAGGCGTTCAAGAAAGAACAGTTGAAGATTGCCAAGCGCAAGTGGAAGCGCGCCTATGATGCCGATGCAGAGAAGCGTGACGGAAGAGAGTTTGAGAACGAATATGGCGAAGATGAGGAATGCGAGACGTTGCAGTTGCCGAATAAAGAAGCCGTTCCTGTAAAGCGAAAACCAGGAAGACCGAAGAAATCGGCATTGGATTACACTGCTAGTAAGCGCGATACGACAAAGAAACGTGGTCGCAAATCATCATCAACTAAAAAAAATAACAGATTATGACTAAATCAGAGCTTTTGAATAACGTGTTCTTTGAGAATGCAAAAGGTGATTTACCTATCATATATATAACATCGGATGATGATGTGGTAAAGGTCGGCGGTATCGTCAATGCACCTATGGTAGGCAGAATATATTTGAGTGAAGTCAAGAAAAGCATCACGAAGGATGAACTGCTCGCCAATAAAGAGTTTATTTGCGCAAGCGAAGATTCAGAGATTCTTATTGATTTCGGTGGTTACAGACGTGAAACACTTGATTGCTATATCGCGATTGATGATAGTTGCATTAATATCATTGAGCTATGAGAAAGAATCATCACAATCCGAACAAGGTTCCTCCGTTCAAGCCGGACCCGGAGCATTGGACCAGGAAGGTTCATTCATGGAAGGCTAAGGTCGCCTATGAGACCGAGGATGATGCGTTGGGAGTTCCTGAAGACTCACCCGAAGCTCATCGAGCAGGGAATGACGGTCTACAGGTGCAATCTGTGCAATATGTTCCACTGCGGGCACAAGTATAACAAGAAATAGTTGATAATATGAAGAAGAAAGGATATTACGAATACGACCCTGTTATCTATCCGAGATTGTTATGTGTCGCTATTGGCATGAACCAAGAAGACGCTAATAAGTGTTTTGAAGGTAGAAATGGCGAGGTTTTGAAAGTTGATTTTTCTAATTATGACGCAATAACCTACGATATCGTTAGAGAAAAGGCGGATAAGAAGCTTTGTTCATTTATTAATTTTGCAAGCAAGGATTCTATGAAGATGGGGGTTTGTTGCCATGAAGCTTCTCATGCCTGCGATAACATCGAGGATGATATTGGTATGGAACACGGCGGCGAGCCTTCTGCATACTTGATTGGTTGGATTGCGTCTTGCATCAACAAGGCTCGTTTGGGTATTGGTGATTTTGTCGAAATTAAAGATAAGGAGAAATAGCTTATGGTTAAGATTGAAGATATTAAGATTGGCTCTATCTTGCAGATTAGGAAGGCTGATTTGAAAGATATTACTGGTTCTGGGTTTGTAGCAAATATAGACCCCAACAATATATGTGATTCCTTTGCCATTAAGGTTGTTGATATGGTTGGCGGATGGTGTGAAATATCATGTTCGGAAAGAAATGAATCCATCGATGTGGATACGGATAAATTAGCAAAGGTTTCTGTTTTCGCAAATGTATCTGATAACAAAAAAATAGAATGGGTTAATCACCCATCTCATTACACTTGGTTGAAGGAATTATGCAGTATTGAGCCTTTGGATATTTGCAGACACCTAGACTTCAATATAGGAAACGCTGTCAGGTATCTCCTGCGTAAGGATAAGGTGGATGGAAACAAAACCAAGACCGAAAAACGCATAGAAGACCTTCGCAAAGCCGTGTTTTATATTCAGGACGAAATAAAATTGTTGGAACATGGCACAGACTAAATACACTTGTAATGATTGCGTATTATTGAATGACGAGGATTCCGAGTTCCCATATTGTATGGGCAAAGACTTATATACATACGCAAATCCTGACGATGATGCTTGCGGAGACATCATTCCATTGGTATATACGTGCAAGGATTGTTTCTTCTTCAAGAATGATATTTGCCACAATACCACAGAGAAGAGATATACCACGGAAGAAAATCCTTCTTGCATTAGTTTCGAGTACAAAACGATTGTAGAACAAAAATAAATATATAGTTATGGCTAGAATTGCAAAAAAGAAGACTGTTGACAACAATGCAGGTTTGCTTAAAGTTGTTGTCGGAATCAATAGAAAAGATGTTGAAAGCGTTACCGACTTCGGTCATTTCTTCATCGTAATTTTGAAGGATTGTGCTATTTTCCACACACATATTGGATTTGAAGCACGTTTTAAGCGTTGGGGCGGCGTTGATATGGAAGGGCGCGCGCTTACCACTACAACATTCGCGTGGCTTGAAAATCTTGTAGCGATGAAGAACGAAGTAAAGGGAAAAGAGAATGATATTTTCCCTGAGACTGATGTTACTTATCAGGATATGCTTGATAGTATGGTTATCATTACAGAAGCCAACATTACTCATCCGATTACAGCGTTCACTGATGCAGATGATGCTGCAAAGTTCGCAAAGAACAAGATGGATTACCTCGGTCGTATGCAAAAAGAGTTGGAAACTGTAATGAATACTCCAGTTTCCGAAGAGACAGAGGAAGACTTGAAGAAGAACTTTGAGCACGGTCAGCAAGCAATATTGGCAGAGCAAGCAGCCGAGGCTCTTAATCAAGGAAAGGAATAGCTTATGTATAATGAATGGTATATTGAACTGAAATACGGACTATTCCGAGATTACAGAATTGTAAGAATGTGTGATGCTAACGGAGTGAAACGAGACGGTATCTTTATACCATTCATTCAGAACGGAATCAAATGGGATGGCGTAAAGGTTAAAAACCCCGTTCAGTATCTAAAGCCGATTTGGGCTGCTGCTGATGGTTCTAGATTACACAAGTTAGTTCCTATGGTTTCTGTGGATTTCAGACAGAAGATGGAAGATGCAGGTGTATTGTCACCAGATGATAAATACCCTTGCGATACGGTAGGTTACGTTTATAAAGATAAAAATAAGATTTAACGGCTATGATGTACTTAGGTAATGATACGATGAATAAGGTGGAGCGGATGGTTTGTGAACAAGTGAACACAGCTATGAGCATCGAGGAAAAGGAAGGAGTGAATGCGGATGATTTATATGTCGGCAACACTAACATTCCTTTTGCGAGAGCGGTAGCAAGGAACTTTGTTCTTGACGTTCTACACAATCGCTACGGATTTTCCTATGCCGTTATCGCACAGCGCGCGGACATCAACGAGAAATCTGCTATGCGATGTGTCCGCAAGTGTCACGAACTTGTCGGGTACGATAAGACCTATGCGTATGTGAACACTTTAATTAACGATAGATTGAGAGAATGGTATGGGGAATAGCAATGAATTATTGACATTGAAGCGCAATGCTCTGAGATTGGGATTGTGCGGAGAGTATAAAGGTAAATGGGATTCTGCCGCGAGTAAGCGAGAATTGGTAAATATGGCTCTTGATTCAAACGGAATTGAGTTTATGGCTGATTCTATTGCTTTCGGCTGGGGATTGTCAAAAGACTATCTTTTGAAAGAGTTTGGCGAGTTTGCCAATGGATTCTATCAATGTAACGAGCATGGATATACTAGTGAAATGTATATAGGTGCTCATGGAGTTATCAAAGCTCGCTCTACGATTATCCTTGTCGCGTACTGCAAGGATTTGGAAATTGAAGTTCCTGAGAATATGGTTACTCGCATTTACGTGTGCGGAAAGAGTGATGTCCGCATCGAATGCAAAGGAAAATGTGACCTTATAGAATACGGAGAAGACAACGATACAAAAATAATCGACTATGATGGCGAAAAAATGACGCTAAGAACGATTTATGTATCTGAGTGGATAAGTTGTAAGGACGAACAAAAATAACGTCTTACGGCTCATTTAAATAGCAAAGTTTGGTAAAAAGAATATTTATATTATTTTCTTATTAACAGAGTGTACGGCGGTACACAGACATAAAGCGTAATTTTACTTTTTTATTAGTTAAGGTTTAGTTAGATTTATGTTGATTTAAAAAGGGCAAGTTCAGTTGTGAAACCGAGCTTGCCCTAATTTTATATATAGAACACTGAAAACTAATTCATGAATACCTTGATACCATTTCTTCCTTGCTTGTGACCGCCCTTTACACAGCTAGCCAAGGTGTCGCGAATATCAGTAAGTATTGTTGTCTGCAATCTCAACTCAATGAGTACAGGACTGCTTGAAGTGTCTTGTGTTATCGCACTGATACTATTGCCGAGCTTTTCTAACAGAGTGTCGCGGATGATGCGAATGTCTGCTTGCTGAGTCGCAACATAATAACGTATGCTCGATAAAATACTCTCCAACGCCTGTGCTGTTGATTCCGTAACAGACTGAATACCTTGCTGTAAAGCAGATATATTTGAACTGCCAGTAGGCTTGACATTGAGAACGTCCATCAAGTTCTTTGCATACTCATTGAATAATGCAAGGTTCTTGTCTTTCAGTTCCTTGATACCTTCGAGTTCTTTTTTGGTAACATCAAGACCATTGTTCCCACCTTCGCTGCCCTCAGATACCGCTTTATCGAATGCTTCAAGGATAGGCTGAATGTACTTTGATGTAGCTCTATTCATCAACTGCTTGGTGAGCATTGTATTGAAATACTCATCAAACTTATTGTTGAGTGCTTCGAGTGCATCACTGCCCTCATTGAAAGCATCTACCCATGCTTCCGAGAAAGCTTCAGCAGCAGATTTATAGTTAGACTGAGAACCGAAACCGCCAAGTGCTTCTGTCATAGACTCGCCTAATTCTTGGATGGTTGTGTTCAAATCATCAATCTGCTGTTCCCACTCTTGAATCTTTCCTTCATCAGGTTTCTTGCGACCGCGCTCTGCGTTAATCATTGCTTGGTACGCTTTCTGCTGCTTTTTAAGGGCATCGACCGATTTTTGGTTGTATTCATAGAGCCTTTGGGTGTCAAAGGCATCGTCCATACTCTTTTTAAGCTTTTCGTAAGCGTGTTGTAAGGAATTTATTGCGCGTTCTTGGCGTGCAATTTCCTTATCAATCTTTCCTTCGTTGCTAAAGAGTTTAGCTATACCTGTGAGTGCTCCCATTGCACCAGCCGCAACACCTGCATAGTTTCCGCTATAGTATGAACCGATTGCTTGACCGATATTGTCAACTACACTAAGAGTGTTTTCGAGTTGTTCATCAGAACCGCCTAAAGCCTCAAACAATCCATTGAACGCTGTTGCCATCGTAGATACAACGCTTGTTATATCCGTCACGGATTTTGAGAACTTTGCTTTCGCCTGCTCTTCCTCAGTCATAATCGTTCCGAGCTTTGTAATCTGCTCATCGGTGAGGTTTAACTGAGATTTTAAAGAGTCGCGAATGCTTTTGTTAGTTGTTAACTTCAACTTTAAAGCTGCAACAACATTTTCGTCCGCACCCTTAATCTTTGCTAGTTCATTATACTCATGTTCCAAAGACTCAACATAGGCATTTTGACTCTGTAATTTGCTTGTCAAATCCGCTCTAAGTCCGTTAAGCTCTACATACTTTTCTACGCCGCCCGACTTTTTTAAGTCTTTACCAGCCTTAATCATTTCTTTAAGTCCGCTAGTGAAAGCCTTGAAAGGATTGCGTGAATTGCGAACTTCATTGACCTTATTAATCTGTTCCGCAATAGTCTTCAACTCTGTTGGGTCTAGGTCTCTAAGCTCTGCACGCAACTGTTGCAGTCTTTCTGCCATCGCATCAAGTGCCTTAGAAGAAACTTGGTCTAGATTATCAAACAGACGAACATACATATCGCTATTTTTGAAATCTTTCCAAGTATTTTCATCGGTCTTTTTCTTATATTGTGCATTCAAGTTTTCTTGCAACTGCTTCTGCAACTCAGGATTTTTGGCAATATTCGCATTGTTTTGCAACTTGTAACGCTCATTGATATACCATCTATCGAGTTGAAGCTGGTCTGTCAATTGTTGCTTATATGCCTTAATCAGCTCTTGCGCTTGATTAACTTGGTCTTGATAGACTTCCTTATCAAGCTTCTGCATCTGTGACGTGTATTCCTTTGCGACATCATCACCCCACTTTGTCTGGTCTTTACCCCATTTTGCTTCAAAATCATCTGTAATAGACTTGCGCACATCATCGAATGATGAAGTTAAGTCTCCGAACATACTTTTGATGATGCTATCGGAAAGACCTTCACCTTTGAGTTTCTTAAACAAATCGAGTTGGGAGAATGCTTCTTGCGCATTGTTCTTAGCATCGTCAAGTTGCTGCTTGAAATATTCCTCGTCAATATCAAGACGGATTTCAGTGGCGTTGCGTAATGCGCTGCCACGTTTTCCGAGTTCCTTATATTGGCTTGCAAGATATTCAATTTTCTTCGCAATAGTCTGTCGGTCTGGAACAAAATCGTTTATGCTCATTCCGACATTCTTTGCTGCCAATGCAAAGTGCTTACGAACATCGGCTGTAGCTTGCTCTTCGCCTTCGTATTTAATGAGTTTCTGATATTCAGAACTCATATCCTTCAACAGAGAAATGCGCTCGTTGAGAATATCACGCTGTTCTTTTGCCGCATTTTTTGCTGCTTTTTTGTCTTCTTTTTCAAAAGGATTCACTCCTAGTCCCTTTGCGGTGGCAGTTGCAGCATTCTTGTATTCGCGAACCATTTGGCGCAAAGTTGAAACATCTATAGTGTTTCCACCTAAACGTGGGTCACCTGCTTTGAACATCTTTCGGATAGAATCATCAACTTTGATTTTCTTCGTGTTCTTTCCTACGGAAGCCAAACGTTTTTCGAGTTCACGCCAATTCTTTGCAGCTTTAGCCGCGTCATCACCTTTTTCAAGGAAACTTTCAAGAGCCTTATCGTTTGTAATCTCCTTGACAACGAGATTGATGCCATACTTTTTCTTTGCAAAGAAACCAGAGAGATAATCATCAACCCAGTTTACTTCTTTTTCCATCGAGTTTTTATTGATGGAAACATTTATACCAAAGTGTCTATAAGCAAGGTCTCTCTCATATTGATTCCAATCGCGCTCTGCCGCAATTCTGTCAATTACGCCTTGTATTTTTATAGGGTCATTGCTATATTTTTTTCTTAGGTTTCCAAATACAGCATCAAACTCGCTGTTCAATTCTTGCGCCTTATTTTGTACGCTGTTCATCGCACGGATAAGGTCATTGAAATCAGCTTGCGAAGTACCAATGAAAGATGGCATTTTATAGTCGCTGCCGCCTTGTGCTATGTTGATTTTCTTTATCAACTCATACATACGTGTCATATAGTCAATGTTGGATTCGTTATCCTTTTGACCTGCACGTATCTCATCAAAGTATTTCTTCGTGGTCGAAGTGGCTTGTTTATAGTTTGCGTTAATGTTTGCTACAACTCTCTCCATTTGTGAAGACTTTGCGAGAGCATCAATCACAGCATCCTTGTAATCGCCTGCATCATCATCAAGACCATCTGTAAACCAAGTATTCCAAGCATCATTCTTGGCGTAATTTCTTCTGATAACCTCAATACTATCAATGAAATCTTTATATTCTTTCTCAACCTTACTGAAAGTAGTGTTAAGCTGGCTAACATCGAGAGTATCTACATTGATTTTGAAAGTCAGTCCGTCTTTTGATGCAGCATCAATAAGCTTCTGTAACGTTGTACGTCTATCTTCGATATTCTTTTCTAAATCCTTTCCTCCTAATTTACCATTTGCATTTGTGGCTGCATTTGCTAGGTCGTTGTACGTTCCAGCCAAAGCACCTATTGCGCCCTTTGCCTTTATGGTTTCTTCTTCGGCTTTACGTACATTTTCGTTGTACTTGGAAATCTTATCATAAACGGTAGTTATTACTTCTGCTACAGCGTAAATAGCGAGACCTACACCTATACCTGATAATGAACTTTTAACGAGACCGCCAAAATCTTTAAGAGCTTTTTTCATTCCATCTAAGGAATTTACGAAAAGAGCTTTGTATCTCACGATACCTGTGCCAGATGCTTGCGAGAAAGCTTGTCCGAGACTAGTCTTTGCAAACATAGAGTTAGCCTTTATAGCAATAAGAATAGGTATAAGAGCTTTTCCTATTTCTGCAAGTGCTTTCCAATTATCAAGCATAGAAGTACCCCAGCTTACCATCCCCTTCATTGTGCCTTCGTTAGCCTTGCCAATATCATTGAGCATCACATCGAAAGCATCCTTCAAGTTGGAAATCTTACCTTGGAGAGTTTCAGCCTGAATCTCTTGCGTATTATAGAATGTTCCACCCTTATCGGTCATGCGTTGGAATATTGCCTCAACATCCTCAAATGTAACCTTACGCTTTGAAATCATATCAACAATCTGCGCGGTCGTGTACGCTTCTCCCTTAACTTCCTTGAAGTATTGTTGCAACTCACCATACATATTGATACCAGCCTCAGTAAACTGACGAACCTCAGAACCGCGAAGGTATGCAGCAGCCTTGACTTGTCCGTATGCAAGGATAAGTCTTCCCATATCAACGCCAAGACCTGCTGAAACATCGGCAAGTCGCTTGGTTGTATCATAAAGTTTATCAGACTCAATTCGGTAAGCGGAAAGTTGTCGTGTGTAATCCACCAAGTCCTTGATACGGAAAGGTGATTTAACGGCAAGTTCTACAGTCTTATTGAAAATCTCGTCTGCCTTTGGTTTGTTCTGCAAGATAGCTTCGAGTGAACGCTCTGAAAGTTCAAACTGACCTCTGACTGATGCAATCTGCTCGACAAAATTCTTGACAGAACCCACTGAGAATGCAAATGCCATACGCTGTGCCCAACGTGACATATATCCAGCCATATATGATGTTTGTTCGGTCAACGCGCGAGCATTCACGCCTGCCTCCTTCAATACGTTTGAGTGATGCTTGATTGCATCGTTTACAGACGCAAGGTTTTGCTTGTAGTTGTTGTCAGTTGTTATAAGTGACAATCTCGCTTGTTTCAAATCTTTTACGGCTTGTGCGTGTTCTCTCAAAGATGATGCGTTTGCGTACTGGTTAATAACACCCTTGAAATCAGAAAAGTTGGTAGTTCTGTTATTGGCGTTATTTGCACTTTGTTGCGCTTTAGCTATTAACTCTTTTGCCCTTGCTTCTTTTGCGACAGCTTGCGCATTAGAAAGATGGGGCTTGCGCCTCTGCTTTCTTTGTACGTGCCTCCTCTACAGAGAGTCTTGCTTGTGCTGTTTGCTTTTTTGCAGTCTCCGTCTGAACTTTGACTTCCTCTGTAAGTGCTTTGATTTTCTCTTTTGTTGCCTTTGTCTCAGCTATAGTAGCGCGAGTTTCTTCTGCTGACTTATTTATACCAGCAGTCTTAGCTTTAATTTCTTCTTGTTCTGCTTTAGCTGATTCAGCTTGCGCTCTAGCTTTTTCTTGCTGGTATCTGCTTGCTTGTTGCTGAATCTTCTGCTTTTGAGATTCAGAAGCAACTATTGTAGCAGCAGCCTTTTCTTCAGCGATTGCGGTCTTTGTGATTTCTTCTTGCGTATTCAGTTTAGCCTGTTGTACTTTCTCTTCCGCTTGCTTACGTTTTTCTGCATAGATTTCTGCATACTTAGCTGCAAGTTGCTCCATAGAATTAACACTCATTTGAGAGTTAATTAATCTGTCTATATTTTGTGCAGCTTGAATGATTGCACCGCCCATTTTATTTATTTGCTTCGCTGCGCTCTCTGCTCCAAGATTAGAAAAACTGCCAGACATCTTTTTAGATTCTGAATTGATTGCATCTAACCTAATAATAATATCTTCAAGAGATTTTGAAAATATTTTTGCATCAGCAGTCATAGATGTAAACGCATTATTTACAGCTTGCCCCATTTGTTGAGAATGGTTTTGTATAGACTGAAAACGCTCGTCAGCCATCTTGATTGCGTCCAATGCACTCTTAGGTATAGCGAGAGCACTGCCTAATGCTGAATCTGCCATAATTCAAAAGTTTAAGAGTTTACAAAATAGGTATTCCAAGGTCATTGAGGTTTCGTAAATCCTCTGCACCATTGATTACCTTTGCATTCTTTAATTTATCGTTCTTCTTATTCTCGTCTTTGTCTGACGAAATCTTCTCTAAATGAGTAAAATCCATAGACGCAAGGCGAATCTGCGGAACGGTCATTCTCCACTTATATTCTTCTTGCGAGCACCATGTGTTGGCACGTAAGAAATCTATCATTTGTCCGTATTCTGTTCGTGAGGGGATAATTCGGCTGCTTGCTTCTTCCTCATCAGAGCTTGATTGCGGACGGTCTGAATCACATTGGTACTCGCGAAGAAAAAATCCACATCTAGCAAATTGAGAATTTCAACGAGTAATGTTGCCCAATCCTTGATGTCATAGTCTCCCCAAAGCAACTGGTCGTAAACTTGTTGGTATTCCTCAGAATCAATGCGTTTTTTGTCATTGAGCAAGGATAGTGTAATTACTCTTGCCACAGATGGAATGTTGATAGCAAACTCCTTGATAACATCACCCATTGATAAGTTTTCGCCTTTGACTATCTTACAAGCCTCCTCTGCAATCATCCATTGAGTGCCCGGCTTCAATGCTCTTATCTCCCACTCTGTACCTTGCAATTTTACGATTGTAGGAGAATCGTTCATAATTTGCGCCAGACGTTCCATTGCGGCATCAGAAAGAGGAGAACTAGGCAATACCTTATTCTCGTCTTCTATAGCTTGTTTCTTAGCCTTATTCGGGTCTTTTTGTGCTCTATATACTTTTCCCATATATATGAATTACTTTCTAATCATACTTACTGTTCCATTATACTTCTTGGATAGGTTTTGTAGCTTTTGAAACGACATGGAAATGACTCTGTAAGATTGTTTCAGATTACCACCGCCATCTTCCAATATCTTAGCGTAGGGCATAGTCGCAACGACAGCCAAATCAATTACTCCACTAGGGGAATAATCGTTTTTGAGATATTCGTTTATCGCTTCACGACCTTTAATCTCTTCTCCATACCAATTCTTGCCTTTGGATGCTTTTGGAGATGATGATAAGTAACCTATCTTTTCAAGCTTGCCTTCGACATAAATGCCATATCCGTAAGAATCGTAGAGGTTGTATGTTCGATGTGTGTACGTAATCTCTTGAATACATTCTCTTAACACATTCTTTGCATCCTTGTCTAATTCCTTCGTAATAAGCTTTAATGCTTTTTTGTATAATGTTTCAGCCATAAATGATAAAACTTAAAAAGGAGCGGACAGCATTAAAGCCGCCGCCCCTTGTATATAGTCGAGAATTGTTGAAGAACCGAAATTACTCAGTTGCCGTTGGCAATGAATAGTTGTGGTCAACATAGAATGGTGTGCGAACTGTCTTAGCACCAACGGTAAGCGCAATATCCTTGGCAGTACCAGCCAATGCAATACGAGCCAAGTTTGAATTGAGAGACTCAATGGTCAACTTAGAATTGAGCTGAACCTTTGGAAGAACGTAAGCCTCCATTGTGGTTCCATTAGGTTGAACCTGTACAATATCAATCTTTGCATACTTTGCTTTGTAAGTAGAAGGTGCAAGAGTCTTCTTTCCTGTTGCATCGTCTGTAAAGTCACACAATGCAGCCAAAAGCTCCTTCTGCGTATCACCAATCTCAGCCGCAAACTGCCATTTACCAAGTTTAACAATGGAAATGATAGGAGAGTCAGAGGTCTCGCACTCAATATCGGTGATGTCGTTATCATCTTGTGAAATAGATGTAGTGTCCTCAATAACATCCTCAAGAATGTAAGAATCACCCTTTGGAGCAGACTCATCGGTCTCTGTGCCATCGAACAATGTGGCAACAATATAATCTGGCTTGATGAACTTGACAGCTCCCGCACCAGTATTTATAACCTTTTTCGCCATAATATAATGAGTTTTAAATGTTACATTTAATAGATTTTATATATTTATCTTGCGATAACTGAAACAGAAATCATCTGAAAATGGAACTGACGATTTGAATCATATCCGCTATCACGGTAAAGAACTTGAATTGTATAGTCCTTATTATTAGATTGTTTAATCACATCGTCAAGGATTCCTTCCATCTTGTCAAGTAGTTTAACGTTCTTTCTAAGTGGAGTTCCCTTTGGTCTTGCATAGAGATAAATGTTAGCATAGCCAGAGGAGTAACCGCCATGTTCTCTTTGCTGACCTACGTCAACATTCACAAAATCATCCCAGTCTTTGCTAGTTGTAGGAGGTAACTCTCCGACAAATATGTTGTCTGAGATTTTTCCTTTAGTAAGAAGCATCGAAAAGAAATTTTCAATGCGAGACAATCTGCGATTAATCCTCTGTGCCATACCTTGTTATCCTAAATACATTTTACCTTATGATGAAAAAACTAAATGTCAGTACCCTTGATGTAAGCTACACATCCATGCATTTGTGTCGGATAAACGCCAATAACCATTCCGTCAACGTCCATTCCGTACATCTTTCCACGGAAACGAATGCCTGCATTCAAACCTTCAGGAATATATTCTTCATCTTTTCCGTCTTCTCCTTCTTTCGTTGGCATCGGAAAATAGATTGTATATCCTAACGTAACTACGCCCGAATTAAAGAGTTTGTTGGTTTCCTGAATATCGCAATCAGTTTCAAAAATGATAGTTTCTACATTTTCTGTTTCGTCTGAGCTAGTATCAGTATCACCTAACATATCCCCATCGCCTCCGATAAGGTCTCCATCTTCTTTCGGTTTTTGTTCCGAGCGGTAGAACACGCCATGATAGGCATATTCATCCAAAGAATTTCTGTCAGTGTACATAGCTTACCAATCTGTTTCTTTAATCCATTTAACCTCTCCATCGGTTTCATTGAGAGCTTCAAGTTTTTCATCCTCTTCATACTTCTTGTAAAGTCTTTTGAGTTCTGATTTGATACTCAGCAATGCAGCCGATGTAATGGTCTGAGCACCTACCGTAAGAGTATATGCGCCATGTTGGTTTGTGGTCGATGCTGTCTGATAGACACCGAATACAATCTTTTCCAAGAGTGCAATCTTACATCTGTCTTTCTGTTCTTCTGTCAAGTCCAAATAAGACTCGACATCAGAAACGCCGCAATCCAAAGCAACATTGTTTAATGCCGACTTGTCAAAGACAAAGTTAGTCATGCCGCTCAGATAGTCCAATATGTCAAACTTCGATGCTGCCATTGAGAGATAAATGAATTAAATGTTATCGTATATTGTGAGTGAACCACCATTAATTACCTACTGTTGAGGTATCAATGATTACGTGGTTCATAAAGTCGAGAAGTGCAGGGCAAGCAGACATCATGACCTTTGTCTGCCACTCGCGGAACTGACCGTTATCCATTGCGTAGTTTCCTACGGTAACGAGTCCGTCAGCGATTGAAGCCCAAGAAACATCAATGTTCTTTGCGCCATACTTCTGTTGAAGTGTCTGGTCGTAGATAGGAGTCCACTTGAACTCAACGCTATCACCGATAGGGCAAAGTACAACAATCTTATCATCCCAACCTTGCACGAATGCGTCAGTTGTAACAGTCTTGTTGCGCTCCTTCTCAACGACAATCTCGATAGGCGAAAGACCTGTCATGTCGGAAAGTGATTTCTTGAAGTCCTCGTCCAAAATCTGCATATTTGCAGTATATGCGCGGTCGTGAGCCTTGCACCAGTTGATGTACCACTCCTTAACCTCCTTGTTCTGCAAGAATACATCGCGGTACATCTTGCGAGTCATCTTCCATACGAGAGAAATCTCAGTACCTCCACGCTCATCGCGATAGTCGTCCTCAATCTTTCTCATCTGTGAGATAAGGTTGCAGTCTGGGTCAGTCCAAGCCTTTGCACCAGCCTTCTTGCGGTTCTCTGTTGGGAATGGTTCAACCTTCTGCAAGAACTGTTGCAAACCTTCACCCTTGCCCTTCCAACTCATCTTTGCAGTTGTCATAATCTGTGCTGTCAAGTTAGAGAGTGTTGCCTCTGCTGAGTTCTTACCTACCTGAACAACATCGCGCACCCAAGCAGCCATAAGGTCTGCATCGTTGCCGAACTGTTCAAAAAGTTTCTCTTTGTACTCGCGTTGTCTTGCGTTTTCAGACCACTTGTAACCGATGAAGTCTGGAATTGTACCTGTGTACATCTCCAAGCCCTCGTTGTCCATTTCTGGAGCATCACCAAGCGGAGCGCGAAGGTGCATCAAAGGAGCTGCCTCTGCCTTGCGAGACTTGACGCTGAATGAAGCCACGCCATCGTAGTCTGTAGGTGCAGGCATAGAAGCTCTACGACCTTGTGTGAGATACCAGCCATAGTTGGTGTAGAGCAACCCCTTGGTGTTCAAGAAGGTTCTCAGGAAGTTGATGTTATCCTTAGAAGAGAACAACTTGGCGTATCTCGAATTGTTAAAATCAAATTGTTGCATATCCTGAATACTTAAATTAATGATATGTTATCCTATTGTTATCCTATTGAATTGGAGCGGTTAGAATCCGAACCATCCGTTCTCTGTTCTTGTGTTCATCGCAAGTACGGCTGGTGGAAGCTTGTTGCACTTTGCCAAGTTCAAGATTACTCTTGAATCCTTAATCAATGCTGGAGTGTAAGAGTACTGAGCACCCTCGCCGTCCTCAACACTGGTTGACAAGTTAGGGTCATAGAAGAAGTCGTTATCGCGGTCGAAGTAAGCGTTAGGATTTGTAACCATTGCGGTTGTCCTCGTACCTGACTTTGCTGCTTCAACGAGAATATCACCCTTCTTTGCGGTTGCGCCAAAAGCTACACCAATAGTTACGATGAATACGTTTGCGCCACCCTCTGTGCCCTTGGTTACACCAGTAACTGTAAGACCAGTACCAGTACCAGTAAGAGTTGATGGAGCGACCATGATGTTGTCACCGATAAAAGGAATGTGATGATAGCCATCATCAACAAGATTGATTGTCAAGTCCTCTGCTGTGACATCCTTTGCCAGCTCGTAATACTTCAAAATCTTGACGGTCTGACCGCCATTCTTACCGTAAGTGTCTGGGTCATACTCGCACAAATCACCTGCGTAAGTCTTAGCGCGACCCTTGAACGGATTTGTGATAACACCACCAAAAGGAGGGTAAACGAATGCGTCCTTGTTGCCACTTACGAGGTTAATGAAAACGCTTCTATGACCGCCAATCTTACCATGTGCTTGGATAAGTGTACGACCGCCAAAGTGACCGCCATATCCATGCTTCAAATAGAAATCATCTGCTGCTGCCATAATTTGTAAATTTGTTTAATCGTGAATGAATAATGTTATTCGCCAGCGTCAGGATTCACAATGTTCACAACATCTGAGAAATCATCAGCCTTGTCGTTGTCACCACCGCCAGCACTACCTGGAGTGCTGTTGCTTGGTTTTGAATGAGAGAGATTGTAAAACTCCTCTGCATCCGTAAATTCCTGCTCGATGTCAGAATCCTTGGTAAGGTTCAACTTGTTCATGTATTTATCAATCCACTTGCTATCGTTGATACCTTTCTCCTTGAACTTGGCGAGAAGTTCACTACGCTTCTGTGATACAAGCTTAGATGCTTCATACTCTGCATCCTTCTTCTCTAGAGCTTCCAAGCGTTCCAAAAGTTTCTTTTCAACATCCGAAGGCTCTTTGTCATCGCCCTTTGGAGTTTGCTTGTTGTCGGGATGCTCATCGTTCCATTTCTTGATGAAGTCGGCATTGTCCTTCTCGTAGTTGCCGTTAAGGGAAACATACTGCGGCAAAATCTTCTTCACCAAATCATCTAACTCTGTATCTTCACCAACTAAGAGGTCAAAGTGGGAATCACTCAAACTCTTGATTGTCTTTTCACTGATGGAAAGGTGTTTTCCGTTTGCAGTGAGTTTTGCTTTTAGGGTGTCTAAAAGTTGTTGTTTTGTAAACTTCATATTACTAATTTTTAAAATTCTGCTGCAAAGATAATTAAATAATGTGGTGATATTCTGATTTTTTCAAACTCTATTTGTTACGTAACCAATATAGAATTAATTTCACTTTATTATATTATTATAAATTAGGTATCTTTGCAGCATGAATACGAATAAAGATATAGAAATCAGACCACAAGAGGGCTTTCAAATGTCCTTTGCAAGTAGCAACGTTGACGTGTTTTTTGGTGGCGGAAATCTCGGAGGAGGCAAGCAACAGCCTTTGGATTCCAAGATACTTACAACCATCGGGATGGCAGATTATGGGCGATATGCAAGTTGGGTTCTAAGGTGATGACTCCATTTGATGGAATTGCCACCGTGATTGCTGTATTTCCACAAGGTGTGAAAGAAGTGTATGAACTTACAACGCTAGATGGACGAAAGTGTGAATGTGGTCTTGAGCATCTATGGACGGTACGAACTCCAAAACAAGTACATAAGTATCGTTCCCATAATAAGGAATGGGGATGGACTATGACTTTGCAGACAAAAGACCTTATTGATGGGTTGTCGCAAGGAAAGAAATATTTCATTCCAAACAACAAAGCTATAGAGTTTGGTGAAAAAGAACTGCCAATACCTCCATACGTATTAGGTGTTATGCTCGGTGATGGATGCTTAACTATTTGGCGTAACGAAAAAGGTTTTAAAATTTCTAATACAGAATGGGATATAATAAATAAGGTAGCAAAGTTGACGGACACAACAAGGGTATATGAACAACCAAGCTGCGTTACTAAATTATTCTATACGCCACACTATAAGGAGTATAAGGAATATTTAAGAGAAAAATGTTTGTTGGATTATTCCTACAACAAGTTTATCCCTGAAGAATATTTGCACTCTAGTATTGAACAAAGAAAGCAATTACTCGCAGGATTATTTGATACCGATGGAAGTGTAGAACCTTACGATAATAGTTATAGCTTTTCTACGACCAGTGAAAGGCTTAAAGATACATTTATTGAGCTGTGTCGTAGTCTTGGATATACATGTTCTTGCAGAGAAGACAGAAGAGATAATAAATATACGAAAGGTGTTGCTTACGATATAGTAATACGCACCGACGATAATTATCTTCACAAGCGAGAAGCATAAGTCTAGATACAAATAATGAGCGTAACAAAACAAGAAAGTATGCTCGAAGCAACGACCATTCACGGATTGTGTCTATCAAAAAGGTAAGAAGAGCCGAGTGCCAGTGTATTTTGGTAGATGTTGAAAAGCATTTGTATATCACAGATGATTACATCACAACCCACAACTCGTATGGTCTTGTACTTGCGATGGCAGAGCCGTTAATGACCGACCCAGATTTTCGCGCAATGATTTCACGCCGTTCACTTGGTAATCAAAAAGCAGGTGGAGGATTCGTAGAGAAGTTTAAACAGATATTCGGAGCTGATTTTGTGAAAATCAGGGAGAGCGAGAATCCTCGCGTTACATTTCCGAATGGAACGTTTGTCGATTTGACGTATCTTGACGATTCTAATATGGATAAGTTGAGAGAGCGTGCAAAAGGATGGGAGTATGATTTGATTGCAATTGACGAGTTGACGGAAATGACTTGGGAAGTTTTCTCATACGTCATGACTCGAAACAGAGGTCAGAGCAAGACGTTTACAGGTAAGTTCTTTGCAACACTTAACCCGAAGCGTAGCCACTGGACAAGAATATTCCTTGATTGGTATATTGGTTCAGATGGTTTTATAATCCCAGAGCGTGATGGTGTAGTCAGATACTTCTATTGTGCAGGACCGACTGTCAAGGATGTTGTTTGGGGAATGTCTAAGCGAGAAGTCTATGAGAAATGTAAGATAGATATAGACAGAAAGCTTAAAACCATTGGCGGCAACTTTGGATATGAAGTAATGATTAAGAGTTTTGTTTTCTATCAAGGCAAACTTGGTTCAAACAAGAAGATGCTTGAAAACAACTCTGGCTATTTAGGTTCCGTAGCGGCATCGGGCGGCAGAATGGCACAAGCTCTTATGGAGGGTAACTTCAATGTTGACCCAGAAGAGGAAGAGGATATTCCGATTCCTAGCCAAGCGGCAAGAGATTGTTTCGTTAAAGACCCAGCCGTAAATGGTGACAAGTGGATAACAATCGACTTGGCAGACTACGGGAAGGATAATACTCTGATGTTGTCGTGGAATGGATTCCACGTTGTCAATTACGAAATCGTTATGCACTCGACACCGCGAATTAATGCGGAAAGAGCTAGATTATTCGCAGCAAGCGAGGGAGTAGCAGAAAGCCATATTATCTATGACGCTACGGCAGGTAGGTATTTCAATGACTATATACCAGATGCTATCCCTTATATATCAGCGGCGAAGGCAATGGGAATTTATTACTTGTCTGCTATGACAATAAAAGACCTATGTTACTTGCGACTGAGCTACATGATTAAGCGAGGGCAGCTTACTTTCTCTGATAAGGTTGCAAATGCAGTTTACACGCACCAAAACCTCAAATACAGGGTTTCCATACAGAATGAGTTCATGGAAGAATGCGCGGTAGTCCGCTTTGATAAGATGCAGAGTGGAAAGAAGAAGTTGCAGAGCAAGAAGGAAATGAACCGAAATCTTGGAAAAGACCGTTCTATGGACTTGCTCGACCCTTGCGCAATGAGAATGTACCCATGTTTGAATATGGAGTATGGTAGCGAACTACAGGAAGGGTTCAGACTCGCAGCACAGGAAGTTGAAGAGAAAAATCCTAATGCACAGAGCATTTATGATGATACGTTGTACTATTAATTTTAGAATATATGCTGAAAAAAGATAACATAAAGATGATTCTTGAATCCGTGCGGATTGACTGGGATAAATGCGATGAGAAAGACATTGCATTTGCTATCCTATGTGACGCATTGGAAGATAAGACTTTAGCGTATCGTCTTGCTTATCGTAAGAGTGAAAAGGATGCAGCGAAATTCTATGAAACTCCACGATTCAAGAAACTGCTAGATGTTCTAGAACCTTTCGGTATCGGCAATGTGAATAACAACGTTATTACTAAGGAAGAGAATAAAAACGAGCTTCTCAAAATGCTTGACAAGATAGACCAAGCTCTTAGTGATGGAAATCTCGAACCGAAAGACGCATTGAAGATGCAGACCGATATACGTGTAAAGCTGAATGACAAATTCGAAATGGAAGAGTCACAGAAGCAGAAACGAATCATCGTAGTGCCAAGCAAACACGATATTGTTTGTCCTACTACAAACAGAGAATGTAACTACTGGGCTTCAAAAAAAGCTTGTTGCAGACATTATGGATTGATTGACCCACAAGAGAATAATGATTCACAAAATAACAACGATGTTGAACCATCATTAAACGACAATAACGATGAGTAGAAAGAGACAAGACATAATCAATGATTTTTTGGAGAATCCACAGAAACTGCTTCTGAAAAAGCCGTTTTTGAGGGGTTCGCGCTCTATTACTATCAACGATTCTTCTGATGGTTCGGATATTAAGACGAACTTCCGAAAAGAAGCGCAGTTGCCAAATATCAGCAAGATAGTTGTTAGCCAAGAGCGTTTTGCAAAGGAATTAGACCCTTATTCTCATAGGGTGTTGTTTGATACGAATTTACCATCTATATGCTGCAAGCTTGATGATGGCAGTTATTGCGAGATTGAGTTTAAGAAGTTCGGCATTCCTATGCAACAGCGTATTGTTGACAAGAAGGCTCTTTGTTTAGGTGGTAATAAACGTAACCATATCTTGCATGACAGCAATCCGACTGATAAGCTCAAAAAGAACTTTGCCGATTTCAAGTGGCATTGGAAAGAGACAAATCAGGATGGTATCGAAATGCAAGCTATACGTATTCAGCAGAGTTATGGTGATGTTGGCTTACTCGTTTACATGAATGAGGATAACGAAGTAAAAAGTAGGCTATTCTCGTATGAAGATGGCTATCAGATTATCACACACAAGGACGATAACGGAGAACCGCTTCTTGATTGCGTATATTATCGTACTGAGGACAATGTAAGACACATTGATGCATACGATAAGACATATCATTATCATTTTACAGATGTATTCGTTCAGGACGTTGATACAAACGAAGTACTGAAAGGATGGTGTTTGGAAAGTAAGGAAGCGCATGGATTTTCAGAAAGCCCACTTATCACAAAACGTGGTGATGTTGCTTGGAATAACGGTCAAGACCTTATCGAGCTATTCGAGATTATCTATAATCTGTTTGCGGTCATCCAAAAACGTCACGGATGGGGAATCCTTTATATCAAGGGTAAACTCAATGAAACCGCAAAGAAGATTGCTGGTTCTATCATCTTGAATGACACAAGCATTGAAGGAAATGGTAGTGCTGAGTTCAAGACTCCACCTTCTCCACAGAACATGATTGAGTTCATGCAGTCAATTCTCGACCAGTTGCAGATTGCTACAGGATGTACATTTATCTTGCCGAAGGATATTAAGTCTAGTGGCGATATAAGCGGTTTGGCAATTCAAATGACACGCTCTTTGGATATTGAGGAGGCTAACAATGCAGCTATTGAGTGGCAGAATTTCGTCAGCAAGCATTCAAGATTGTTCAAGGAAGGATTGGCAAAGCAGTTGGTTGCAAGCGGCGAGAATCCTACTGCTATCACTGAGTTTAAGCAGATGAGAATCAGCACATCATTTAAGCCTTGGCAGCCATTCGATGAAAGTGCATGGAATCAGATGCTTTGTACATTGAGCGGTGCAGGTTTGATTTCTACTAAGACTGGTGTTGAAAAGAATACTATTTCTGCACCTGACGAGGAAGTAAGATTGCAGACTCAGCAAGAAGAGGCAGATGAACGTGCCGAAAAACAAGCTGAGATTACCGCAAGGACAAAGAATACAGACAACAATAAAGAATAAACATGAAGGCAGAATCATTATACATACAGAAGTTGACTTACGATGAGAACACTGGTAATGAAATTATCGGTTTGTTTCCATCGGAAGCTAACCCTGCTATTGTTTCATCATATACCTACGATGCAAAGCGTATGGGTGGTGCTCCTACCCTTACTGCTACAATATATTCTTCTGAGCCTTTGCAATGGAAGAAGGAAGAGTTCGTGGAGTACAATGGCGATAGATTCTTTGCGTCCTATACACCAAACTCTACAAAGGATAATTCGTTTAGAATGTGGAAGAGTGAAATCACTTTCACATCTAGAAGAGAATTGCTTGATAACACTCTGTTCTTTGATGTTGTCGTTGATGATGTTGATACACAGAACAAAGACAGATACCGCTCAAACCAGACAAAGTTCGCGTTTGGTGGAACTATCTACGAGTTTGTAGCTCGCATCAATAGTTCAATGGCATATTGCGGATTGTATCGTCCTACAGATGAACACAAGGGATATTACGTTGTTATTGATGAAGGATATGGAACAGATGAAGTTAAGGAAGTATCATTTGAAGACCAATATTTGACTGATGTTTTACAACTTATCAATACAACTTTTGAGCTTGATTACTACTGGGATGGCAACGTTTGTCATGTCGGCAAGGTACAGCACGACTTAACCGATACACCTATAAAATATGGTAGTAGTGATGCTCTTATCTCTGTTTCTAAGGAGAATGCAAACTATAAGATAGTAGATATGATAACTGGCTACGGTTCGTCCGACAACCTGCCATATTACTATCCTAATGATGATGAGTTTGGTGAAGCAGTTTTCAATACAGAGAATATCAGCAAGGATAAAGTCAGTGTAGAGTTGTCAAAGTTCCTCAAAGATTCAAGATACAATGATAATCTTATCCTTTATAAAAGCAAGGAAGGAAAAAGTTACAATGGAAGTGTAGATGTAAGCTCGCATACATTCGATAGATTTACCACTCCATCTAACTTAACACAAGCTGATAATCAGTCTAACCCAACGGTTACTTGTCGATTTTCGTTTAGTATTCCAATCAGCGCGATTAAGGGGCAGTCGGTAGATTTGACAAACTTGAATTTTATCTCCGAATTAAATAGTTCTGTTTCGAGAAAAGACTATATAACAAACGTTGGTAATGCCGTCAAGAGCATATATATATTCAAAGGAAAAGAGTTGTACAAGACTATCTCTAATAAGACGAGTTTTGGAAGCGTTGCTACATACACATTTGAAGAGGATGGAGATTTCACATTATCTATAGAATCTGAGTTTTCTTACAAATGCAAGGTGTACAAAAATAGTGCTGGCATTAATGACTTTTATGGCGCGGATAGTTGGAATGCAGCTTTTAGCGGAAGTATTGAGTTCTTATACGAGTCAAAATCGGAATACGAATGGAAGAATGGAGACAAGTACATTCCTTATAGTGATGCTGGTATTAATGTAAGTGAAATCGGCGAGGCAAATTGCATTGAATATGACTATCAATTTGTAAAAGATGGTGACAGATACGGATTCAATAAGGTTTATACTGGAACTGAGGATAATGCAGTAAAGGTAATAGTTACTGATAGAGTATGGATTGCACCATCATCGGTACTTATGCCTTCTATATATCGCAACACGAAAGGTGCAGAGCGTTTCTATTACGCTTTGAATAACACCCACAAGTTGCCAAGCGGTAATGGATATTACGAGTTTGTAAACTTGTATAAGAAAGGAAATCCTCATCAAGGAACTGTTACTTTTGATGATATAAAGCCAACTATCAATGGAATTGTAAATGCGGAAGGACAGCTATTTGGAGAGATTGCAGATGTTGCTTTTGATAAAGATGATAGTGACGTAAAGGATAGCGATGGAAATTATATTCATAGCTATTTCTATATGAAGTTGCACAAATTTAATGGTGATTTTGGATTTGACTTATTTGCTCATGCTTTGGCTAGTGAATCAGCAAAGATAAATCTCATTAAGAGTAATGGATGTCCTGCTTGCTCATTTGTTATCGGGTGTTATTGGGATAGTGCAAATAATAAGTGCTATAACAATGTACTTACTGACGGAAATGGAAATTTGAAGTCAGATAGCGGAAAAATGAATAGCAAAGGTGATTATATTCTTAGCGACACATACGTTGAGGATAACAAATCAAACCAAGATTCAACGAAAGAAGAACTTTGGATTTGCGTTCAGAAGGACACATCAACACTAGGTATCGTAATGCCAAACGCGAGTGCTGGATTTAAACCGCAAAAGGGAGATTTGTTTGTCATCACAGGCATCAAACCACCAAAGGTTCTTGTAACGGCAGCAGAAAAAAGACTAGATGATGCTCTTGTCAAGCACATGAGCGAAAACAATACAGACCAATTTAACTACTCTGTTAAGTTTTCTCGCATATTCTTGCAAGAGAATCCTGACTTTGCAAGCAAGCTAAACGAGAATGCAAAACTGTCAATTCAGATACAAGGTGATTATGATAACGATGGAAATCTTATTAGTCACAAAGTTTTCGTCAGCAACTATTCAGTAAAGGTTGATAACGATGAGCTGGCAGAAGTTGAAATTGAGCTTGTAAATTCGCTGGAAGTTACAAAGAGTGATACAAAGCAGATTATTGATGCAGTAAAAGGAGAAGCGGTTAAATCTCTATCTAGTATTGTTGGTAGTAGTAATGCTAATAGCTTTAATGCTAGTATAGCAGATAAGATGTATCTCTCTAAATTAAACGACGACACAGCAAAGGGCACAATCACTTGGGAGAAGATTCAGAAGTTCTTGCAAGGATTGGTTGCTGAGGATATATCTCAGTTCAAGAAAGGTGCAACCTTCGGGGAGTTCATTCAGGGAATGCTCCTCGGTACGGGCGGCAGAATTGATGAGCTGGGCAATGCTGAGTTCGAGAGCATCACGTCACGAAGCTCAATCATCGCAAAGGAACTCATCGTGAACAGACAGACGGCAATGGAGAGTAATTTCGTCTTCACCGAGAGTGGAATGGTTGAGACTGTTACAGAGATTCCTGCGGTAACGGAAGGCGGCAATGTAACTTACGACTTGAAGCTTCAGAAGCGGTGGGATAACGACTTTACGGCATTCAAGGAGAATGATGTGATATTGGCATCAATCAATACCTTGGCAGAGAATGGCAAGTATTACGATATGTGGCTGCGAGTACTCTCGGTCAACACGGTAACGAATACCATCACGGTTGTATGCTACCCCGACAACGAATGCCCTAGCAAGAAGAACTATCCACCTTGCGAACTTGCGAGACTGATACGTTGGGGAAATGCGGTGAACGAAGACAGGCAGAGCTGCTGGTATATATCTTCCTCCGAGGGGTTGCTTGTGTGGCTCGACCACGTTACAAAGCCAACAATTGACAAGACGAATTATTCTCTTGCGATGGGTAAGTTGCCAGATGCCTTGTCGTTCCTCTTTCAAGACTTCCCTACCGCCGACAAGCGAGACGGAGCGTTCTATGCTAAGTGGATGATGGCTGAATCATTTCAGCAAATAGACTATCAAGGCAACCCAATCTACACGACAAGAGACAGAGGTGTTTGGAGCTTGGCTGTGGCACAAGGTGATAATCCTTACCGCAATGGTGACAGAACGATTGATACTGTCTATTACCTCGGGTGCAAGTGGAAGTGTTTAGAAGACAAGACAACAAAGCCGCCGACATACTCATCTACCGCTTGGGCATTCGTGGAGGGTAATCCATATTTTACACTCGAAATGCAATCGTCGAAGCTGTGGAACTTCCGTCTCAACGACTTGATGGCAACGAATGCTGATGGCTCTTGGAAGGTATTCACTACTCTGTCGGTAATCGGCAGACTCTACAATCAAGACGTGACCGACTCCATGGTTAATGTTGTATGGACTAGAAATAGCGGAGACCCGACCGCAGACAATAAATGGGCACTCTCTCATGCCAACTGCGGATTGTCGGTTGATTTGACCTATGAAGACCTTGGCGGTGCTGCATTCAAGATAGGTAGTGTGACATTCCGATGTAGTGCTGAAATCAAGGATGGCGAGACGATGTATTCCGAAGATGTGAGTGTTGGTTTCTGATTAATGTTGAACTTTTAAAATAAATAGAATATGGCTAAAGAATTAGCGGTTAGTGTTGACAAGATGATGGAGATACAGCCTACGGCTTACTCTCAGTCCGTCAGCATAGAAATAGTTGGAAATATCATCAACAGACAGCAGTATGATGGTATCGAAGGCTCATTCTCTCCAGACTTCTCTATTCGCCCTTGTACGATGTTTCCAGCCTGCTATCTCATTGACCCAGATAATCCAGGCGAGACTACGACCTGTAACAGCCGTCTTGATTCATTTAAGTGGTCTGAGGTAACATCTAGCGGAATTATTGTCGTTGCTACAAGCGAGAATGCGAGTGTGAAGGCTGGATATGAAGCCGTGAGGGAAGGAACGAATAAGGGAACTCTCTACATTAAGCAGAACTCGGTATTAGGTAAGCCACGAACAATGCGATTCGAGGGAAGCTGGACAGACCCAGTTTGCGGATATAAGTACACATTCGTTGCTAACAAGGCTCTCTATCTTGAAGACTGCACTAACGCAAGAGCGGAGATTATGCTGGATAGTCCACCTACTGTGCTGTGGAATCCTATCAAGCACGCTGCATCTAAGACCCTTACTGCAAGGATTATGGTTGGAGCTAAGGATAAAACGGCAGACGGCAAGACGAGGATATGGTGGTATCGCATTCTTGACAACGGAACGAAACAGCTCATTTCTTCCGTTGATGATGCCGAGAACTACGAGATTACCGCAATGACAAAGGGCGCGAACGGACAGATTTCGTCTATCACTATTGATTGCGATATGATAGGCGAAGGCATCGGATATGAGTTAAGAGCGTGCTATATCTACAGCGGCAGCGTTCCTTCTTCCCCTAGGGAAGCTGATGCTCGAAAGGTTACGTACATCAACAGAACCATTCCGCCGCTCACGGCTCAGTTTATCGGTGACGGCTTCGGTCTCAACGAGGATGCCACGTCTGTTGTCTGCCAAGCAGTAGTCAGCGACAACAACGGAGTCATCGAGCCATCCGTGTGGAAAAAGGTGCTGAGAGCCAAGTGGCAGAAGGTTACATACGGCAAGAGCACGAGCAATGGCGTTACTACAATGACGGAGAGTGTGGAGGTATTAGGTTATGGTGAGACGTTTCCGTGTCCTTTCGAGGCGAAGAAGAGCATTCGTCTCACTATCGAAGACAGAGGAGCTTACGAGCTTCTTATTGATGAGAACGGGAATGCCCTTGTGGATGAGAATGGAAACTATATCATATCAAGGGAGATTGATGAAAATAACGGATAATGTTGTCTAACTTAAAAAAAAATAAAGAATTATGAAATACTACGTTAAGGTTACAAAGCAGGTTGCTGAGAAAATTATCAGAAGCGGAGTTCCGCTGACTATGACAAGTGACGGAAACTGCTTGCTCTACCAGAGTGAGTTGAATGGTGTTGATGGCGTGAACCTCAACGAGAGAGCAGCCAATGTCGGCGGCTCGCTGATAGCTGAGAGTGATGCTCTTGCGGAAATCAAGGGAACTACCGATACTCCTGCCTACTGCTACACTCCAGTCGAGTTTGGCGGCGAGGATGATACCAGAGATAATGGCAATATCAGTTCGGGTGTCGGCGGTAATCCGTCTTCCGAGAATACAGGTAACGAAAATACAGATACTAAAGAAGAAAGCGAGGTAAGCGATGAGTAAAGCTACGGTAACTGGAGAGATTGTCGTCACAAGTAATGGCACTACTTTGCACCCTATTCTGCAATGTACTATTGGTGATGTGTATCAGAATTATGATGGCAACCCTGCATCACCTTCCAATGTTGTGCCTAACTTCGAGGCGAGCGGTGCAACGAAGCCAAAGTTGGTTATGCAGGCATATTCGGCAGAACAGGGTGCTAACAACTCATTCGACCTCACCAAAGGTACTCCAACTTGGATTGTTGCTGGTGTTACGTTGACTTTCAATGCCTCGCACGTCTCAACGATTGCATTTCGAGGTGTGACTGGGCATTTTACAGAAGGCTCTGATACGAGTGGCAATCCTACTTTGACAGTCAATAAGAACCTTATTAATGTCAATGGTGGCGATTCGTTCACTATTGTCTGCAAGGTTGATATATCCATATCAAACACAAATATGGGACTTAAAGCTATGTATCCAGTTTACATAGCCGAGGGTGTGACTGATTCTAAGCGAGTGAATATTATCGCCACGTCAGACAGGAACCTCTTCACGATTACCGAGAAGGGCGGAACTTGCACTGTCAAGGCACAGGTTACGGGATGGTAATATGGTTACATCTACTGGATATACGTTCAAGTGGTATCTGCCAGATGCTAATGGCGGATGGGTACTCAAGCAGGACAGCACCTCCGCTACATTCACCATCAAACGAGACGGACGTGGATTCTTCCATCATCGTTAAATGCGAGGCATACAAAGGTAATGACTTCTACGCTTCCGATACACAGACAATCAATGACGTGTCAGACGAGTACATTATTTATCCGAACCCTACAGACGGCAACGACAACCCTGTAGCAGAGAACTTCAAGGTGAACTCAGGCGGCAAGATTGTCTATAAGCCGTATATGCGCAAGAGAGGTTCAACGGCCAATGAGACAGGAGTAACATTTTCGATGTCTCTCTATTCCAATGCTGGCGTGCCTATCAACTCTGCTATCACGAAGTCGGGCAATACGTTCACGATTACAGAAGCTGGTATCAGAGATTATAAGGGTGCGGTATATTCCATAACAGGAACTAAATAGTATAGCTATGGCAAAGGTATTGGCAATAGTTACAGGCTCTATATCTTTCTCGCAGAGAGGAGAAAAGGGCGAAAAAGGCGATAATGGTGTTGGAGTAAAAGGCTTCAACACCTACTATGGCTTGTCTAGCAGTAAATCGTCTCCGCCTACAACTTATAGCTACGATACACTTTCTGAGACTATAATTTCACAAAACAGTGAAAAATACGTATGGAGCGCAGATAAGGTTCTCTATACAGACGGAACTGGCGATGATTTTATCAACGCATACTGCATCGGCAAGTGCTCGGATTTGACTTCTGTGAAAGAGCAGTACGGTACATCTGCGTCTGCGGGAACAAAGCCATCATCATGGGGGTATTCCTACCCTTCCAATCCTGCAAACGGCACATACGTATGGAGTCGTGATGAGATTGTATGGGCAGGGGACAACAGTACAACGCATTCCGATGCGCAGCTTATTGGTTATATTGCGGTCAATGGTGCAACTGGCAACGGAATCAAGAGTACCGAGGTGACCTATAAGATAGGAAGCAGCGGCACTACTCCACCTGAAGGTACTTGGGATACGAGGGTTCCGAATATTACGGATGAAAATCCATATTTGTGGACACGTACCATTTTCGTATATACTAACGGAAACCACAGCGACCCATCCTTCTCTGTAGCAACGAGGGGAACAAAAGGTGCTCTGATGCGAGAGCATGACGGCTTTGAGTCGGGGAAGTACAAATATCTATCTGGCTCTGGTGCAGAAGAGTATATTGACGTTGTGTGTATCAAAGGTAAGTGGTGGCAATGTATTGTCACTTACGATGATAAAACAGATACTCCTAGCTTGGATGATGGACACTGGGAAGCGATGAATAGCTATAAGTCAATAGCAACTCATCTTCTTCTTGCTGAGAATGCTACCATCAATATGCTCGGAAGTAATCAGATTAACCTGTACACTCCATCAAATGGTGCGATGTTTGGATCGTTCAGAGTGGTTGAGGATGTTAACGACTGGAGTCTTTGGCTTGGTGGTAAGGATGGAAATTCTGCTTCCTTTGCAGTGACACGTGGTGGCGCAATAAAGGCTACAGCTGGAACCATTGGCTCTTTCATCATAAGGGGATCGCAGGGAGGTTATTACGAACTTTACGCTAACCACGGAGGAGTTATAAATTTCAGTGCACCATCGAGTATTTCGTTGAACTCGCGAGGTATATCTGTATCTACAGGCGTTCCGGGGAATGGGGCGCAGTTCTTCTTCGGCAATACCGAAGATACCGAAGGTACACCGTCTTGGACTAACGGAGCGTTGCGTATAATGTTAAATACACCAAAAGGTGCAAATACAGACCAAAGTGCTGCGTACATATCAGTTATTGGTACGTCTGGCTATACGGCAAAAGCTCTTGAACTGTCTGCGATGGGCGGCACGAAAAGCCACGCTATCGCTATAAACAACGGAGATGTGGCAGGTCTTAGACCATCTTTTGCTAATATAGCATCGAACTACACTCTTACTGAGTATGACCACACGATTGAATGCTACAATTCCTCGGTAATCACAATTACGCTGCCATATTCTCCGAAATACGGGCAATGCTATACTGTCATCCAGCGAGGAGGTAGGGTGATTTTTTCGTCAAGCAAAGGTATCTACGATGCACGTTCCACCGTTACGGGCACGACTTGGAACTCAGATTCGAGAGGACAGGTAAGTTGGTTATGGTATAACGGTGGTCAGTGGATTGTATGTTATGTAATAAGTTAAAATTAATTAGATATGAAGATAGAATTAGAACATTTGGAAGTATTTATGACACTCGACAAGAATCAGTGTCAGGTTGTTAACGCTCGCAAGCAGATTGCGAACATCATCTATTCGCAGGGTGCAGGTCTTGGATTGGCAGGGCAGGCTCTTGCCGTTAAAATGTGGAACGGAAATGACGATACCGAGTACACCGATGACGAGGTGAAAATCATCAAGGAACTCGTTGAGCGAACTACCGCTCCCTGCTTTATTGATGCAGTGAATGCCGCTATCAGCAATGCGGCATCGGCAGAAGAGAAAAATAAGTAATAACATCATTTTAAAGACATATTATGGCTATAAAAACAAGAAAAATCAGCGATTGGCTGTCTGCCAACGGACAAGCTATCACAAATGCTAGCGCAGCTAGTATGAAGACTTATTTGGAGCAGAATCTTCGCTCATTACAGGATGGTGTATATATCGGCAAGATTCAAAAGGAAACTTGGGGTTCATATATGCGATGCGAAGCGTAGGCAGATTACCGATATCGGTATCAGTAAGGCAGATGCCGACGCGGTCGTTGTTCAGCACGGCAGCACTCGTATCGGAATTGCTCTTACAGAGCCTAGTGCTGCAATGAAATGGGGAAGCGTACAGAATGCTAGTTCTGTCGGATATCAGACATCAAGTGATTGGAGTCTCCTCGATGGCAAAACTAGAACAGCCGCTATTATGGCGAGCAGTTATTACAAGAACGATTCCCCTCAGACATACGCAGTTGCTTTCTGTTATAACTACTCGAAATCACACACGGGTGACCCTGGAGGAGATGTAAGCATTCCTGCAAAATCGTGGTATCTCCCTGCTACAGGAGAACTGGAGATTATTCGCTCTCATTTCGAGACCCTTAATCTTGCCTTGCAGCGAATTAAGAATGCAGGCAAGCAACAGACTGATTTGCTACAGCGGACGCTTTACTGGTCGAGTGTTGAGGGTTCGGGCACGGATGCGTGGCGTCTGACTTTCGACACTGGCTTTCGGTACTTCTACGGTAAGGTTGACGGTTCGTATCGAGTTCGTCCTGTTACAGTATTTTAATCATTTTATCTCTTCATCTCTTTACCTCTTTTCGACCGCAGGTCGGTCAAGCGAGGTTGGGAGGTGGAGAATCACGAACACATAAATAATAACAATATCACGAATAATTAGTGGCAATAAGCTATAATATCTATGGCGTTAGCGAAGGATTTACAGATATACAAGGACACATTCGAGTTGGTCGATAAGCTCACCGCAATGAAGGTTGGGTTTCCGAGAATGTATCGTTATGATTTAGGCGAGAAAATGACAAGCGTTGCTCTTGTAACTTTTCGAGTACATTCAGTTAGCGAATATGTATGCCGATAACCGACATCAGTATATGATGGGATTTCGTGTCAAGTTCGAACTCCTTAAAACTGTCCTTCGCCTTTGCTTTAAGAGAAAGCTATTCTCAGAGAAGCAAGCGGCTGATATTTGCAGACTGACAACCATCATCGGTAGGCAGGCTACAGCTTGGGGAAATTCTAAGAAAGGTTAGTCCTGCTTAGAATAAAGCTAGAGTATAATTAGGTTAAGGCTTATTATAGAATGTGATTCTCTATAAATAATGGTCTCGCTGCTGTCAAGTCGCATTATCATTTGTTCGGTGTAGCGAAGCAGCTAAGATGTATAATAGAGAGCGAGAAAATAGCGGACGAATTACTGGTCGAGTGTTGAGGGTTCGGGCACGGATGCGTGGAATCTGAATTTCGACAATGGCAATCGGAACAACAACGGTAAGGTTGACAATTCGAATCGAGTTCGTCCTGTTACAGCACTAGTTAGGAGAGTTAGGAAGATAACAGTAATGGTAAAGGCAGAATATATTATAGCAGCCTATGAAGACTGCCGCAAAGGTAAGGCATCATCACCAGATGCAATAAGGTTCGAGACATACCTGTTCGAGAATATAACGGACTTGGTTGAAAGGATTAATTCTAGGACATACGAACCACTGCCATCTATTACCTTCGTTGTCTCCCGACCTGTTTACCGAGAGGTCTTTGCCGCTAATTTTCGTGATAGGGTTATTCACCATTATATTGCTCTACGATTAGAACCGCTATTCGAAGGAGTATTTAGTGATAGGACATATAACTGTCGCTGTGGTAAGGGTCAGATCTATGGAGTAAGGCAGCTTGCAGCCGACATCAAGGAATGTTCTGAGAATTTCACCAAGCCATGCTGGTATCTGAAATGTGATATGAAAGGTTTCTTTATGAGTATTCCTAGAGAAGAACTTGCAGATAAAGTAGATGCGTTTATTTTAGATAACTACAAAGGAGACGATATAGAAGATCTGCGTTACTTATCTCGTGTTACCATAATGAACGACCCAACAAAGAACTGCATCAAGCGTTCTTCTGAAGAGACCATGACGAAAGTGCCCAAAGGCAAGACATTGCGAGGAGCAAAGAAAAACCACGGTCTTCCTATCGGAAACCTTACAAGTCAACATGATGCAAACTTCTGGCTCAATGATTTCGACTGGATGCTTGAATTAATTCTACATATCTATTATCACGGCAGATATGTAGATGATTTCTTCTTGATCCATCAGGATAAGCAGGTATTGTTAGCTTCCGCTCCTAAGATAAGAGAGTATCTTGCCAAGATAGGCGTAACCCTGCATCCGAGGAAGATAGAACTGCAATCCGTATATAAGGGTATCAAGTTCACAGGTATGGTAGTGAAGCGAGATAGGATTTACGCAAGCAACCGTATGGTGAGTAACTTTAAACAACTGGTACATCACATGAATACGTTGCCAGATAGATATACAATAGAAGAATTACAGCACTATGTTTGTTCTATCAACAGCTATCTAGGGTTGATGAAACATTGTGATAGCTATGATATCAGAAAGGGCATTATACTGGAGATGGATTTAAGATTCTACAAACACCTTTATATTAAAGGTCATTATGAATGTGTCCGTATCAAGAATAAATACAAGAGAGATATAATTAATCGAAAGAAGCTAAAGAAACGCAATGGCAATGATTTCGATTCACTAATGGATAATTACTATGAGCCAGATAGAAAGAAGAATACTAGAGAGAATCCCGACCGAGAAGGAAATCAGCCTGCTTCTTGATAAAGGATATGAGATTGAGGTTTATATGAGAGACGGAGAAGTTGCTATGGAGACGTGTGAAGCACCATAATGACAAATAAGCGTTATGGTGCTTTTTGTTATTAACACATATTAAGCTTGCTTAGATGAGTACCTTCCAGTGAGTACATCTCTATTCCCATCGGAAGCCCATGGATATTATTACCGATATACTGACAGTCACCTATAGATACCATTTTCTCAAAATCCGCCTTTGGCATAAATATAACACGAAGGATTCTGTCTGTTCCAGAATACTCTTTGACATAGTAGAATGCGACCGCTATTACATCTCCGCTTTCTATCTGCTTATATAGTTCGTAGGCGGCTGTATCTTCTTTTGGTTTGCATACGTATTTTGTATCAGTAACCACAACGGAAACGTCACCTTTTGTACCGATAGTATCTACGCAGACACCTCTATAAGTATCAAATCTTTTAATATCCATAATCTTAATGTTTTGATTTCTGCCGCAAAGATACAAAATTAATCTGAAATCGCAATGCTTTCGTTACTGAAAAATGAGAAAGAGGTAACTAGAAAGTAGCAATAAACTTTCGGATTGTTACTTTTTATAAAGTTTAACACAAAAATCAATCAAAATTTAAGTTCTTTTCTTAAAAAAATGCGTATCTTTGCACCATTAAACTTATGAACCGACATTTAAAATCAACGAATTATGACTAAAGAAGCCGAAGCCGAAGTCCAACGGCTACTAAAGAATGTGGACGTTACCGAGCTGATGGACTTGATTATGAAGCATGGAAATCGGTATAGCAGAAGAATACTGAAGTTCTTCCGCTGGTTCTGCAAGTATGTTCCAATTATAATTATGTGCTTTCACGCCTACGGAATGTGGGATTTTAGCCAGCATCCTCGTGAAATGTTCATAACTAACAATGAGAATTTTCCCTGCTATCTCTTCATTTACTTCATGATTTATATTCTGCCAATGGTTTTGATATTGGCAAGCAGGTTCTTCTTCCTATGTTGGAGATACAGAATACCATTCTTTTATTTCTTCGGCATCAATGCGGCTCACATTGTTGAATGGAGCTGGTACACAACTCAAGATATGATTGATTCTTGCTTTACCGTAATGATAGTAACGGCAATATTTTATATATACGGATTCTTTGATATGTTTATTAGCAGAACCAAGTTAGGACGTAAAATTTGTGCATAAATATGGGAAAGATATTGAATTATAAGATACTCGGCACGGCTTTAAAGTCGCTGAGTGATGCTTGCTTTAAGGCAGATGAGCAACAGCGAAATGGAGAGAAGGTCACCGCTTGCGGAATGAGCGACGATGACCTAGATAGATTGTGCGACATCATACCAGATATGCTCAATCCGATGCTATCTACCGAGGAGGTAAAGGAGAAATTGCACGTTTCCGATGCTACCCTTAACAGGATGGTTGCTAGAGGTGACATTCCGAATGGCGAGTGCAAGAAGCGAGGACACACCCGATATTGGAAGAAGTGGGATATTCTGCACTTCATTAAAAGTAAGAGAGGTAAGTGATTGCCTCTCTTTTTTTTGTATTTATGATATTACCTTCTATCACCTTAAACTACTGATAATCAACCACTAAAAGAAAGTGTGATAGAGTTATATTTGCTCTTCCCTATTCTTTGTACCTTTGCATCCGTAATCGATTACATAGTGTTAGTTAATATTAAGGATAACTTAAAAAGATTGTATTATGGAAATGACAGATGCAAAGGTCGTGGAGAAGAAAATCTACGAAGATGGAAAGAAAGAGTATGCCAGCAAGGGTTTGGCAGGAACAGCCCTCGGAATTGGCATCGGCGGCTTGGCTTTAGCTTTGCTCAACGGCAATGGTCGTGGTGTGTTTGGTTCACTTGGTGGCAGCAATATGCCTGAGAACGTGAACATCAACACTTACGGAGCTAACTCAAGCTCAAATCAGCCAACCGCCTTACAGGTAATGGAGAAGGAATGCGCTGATGAGGTGAAGCTGCTTACTGATATGTTCGGTTTGAAGCTCGACACCGCTAACAAGTTCTACGCTATGCGTGAAACTGACATCGCAGAGAAGTTCTCTATGTATAAGGGTGCTACAGAGGCTATCAACGCTGAGAACCGCCGTGCAATGGAGGCAGAGTTCGGTCTTTACAAGTCTCAGATTGATGCGGATTTCGGTCTGTACAAGAATCAGAGAGACCAGTATGATGCGTTGCAGGCTAAGTATTGCGACCTCGACAAGAAGGTAGCCGTTATGGAGGCTCTTACTCCTTACAAGGAGAAGCTGATGATGGCTTACGTGAACGAGAAGTGCAGTCGCAAGATTGATGGTGTTCTCGGACTCCAGAGTGCTCCTACTGTTACAGTTCTCCCATCTGCAAGCATTTGCGGATGTGCTGCAACATCAACTCCCACTACAGGAGCGTAACAGGACAAGAAAGTCTGTAAAAAGGACTAAAAAGAAATGAGTTGGTGAGGGGTGTTTGCCCTCGTGGTGGATGCCCTCTCACCTCTCTATAATATATCACCAACTTAAAGATATTGATTATGATGAATTTCGGGAACAGCCCATTATTGGATATGGGTACAAGTCAGCAACAGCCGCCGATGATGGATGCCGAGCTACAGAAGATGTATGAGGCTATACAGCAGAAGCGAGCATCGATCAATATGCAAGCGCAGCAATCGCCCACCCCACTTTGGGATGAGATTGATAAGATTGAGGACAATCTTACAGGCGCACAACGTCAGTACTTGATGCAGAATCAGGAATACGTTAATAGCTTGCAGTATGTGTCTAAGCTAGTGCAAGACGAGGAATTGCGCATCATACGCCCTCGTATCGAAAGCACTCAGCAAGGGCAGGAAGCATTAAAGAAGCACTTATCTTTGATGCAGCGTTTGAGAAAAGAAGTAGCGCAAGCAGAGGAACAGAAATCTGCTATGCTCAACGATTATATGACTAACCACAGCGACAAAACTTGGCAAGAATATCTTGTTTGGTACAACAAGACAAAGAAAGGAGAAAACAAAAAATGAACGTAACAGAATTGAAAGAAAAACTGCTTACATCGCTTGACCTGTGGGCAGACGCAAGAATAGACGATATGGTTAAGGCTAACCCGATGCTAGCCATACCATCAGTGTATATGAAACGTGCGGCGCATAATATCATATCCAAGAATAAGGATAAGTGGGATAAATCGATAGACAATGCTACCCTATTTCTTGCTGATGAGAATGGAAATATTGATGCAGATACCATCTTCGCAGATATGATGCAGATGCTAAAAACCGTGGAAGATTACAAATTCGATGTAGGTTTTATTCACGGACATATCAACAAGGGTGTTGTGTCTATTGACCTGCCCGATGGAATTGCTACCGCTATCCTCTTTGGAAGCAAGCGAAGCATCAATTTTACGGAGGAGGATTTTGCAGAGTTAAAAGATTTGATAATAGGTTAAAATATATAAGATATGGAAGCAAAAGAGATTATGAGTAAGTTTGATGAGCTGTATGGAATGATGGCATCATCAACCAACGTGAAGTATATGCACGTATTTGGAGACACGATGCGCTGCATGATGAAGGATATGGCATCAAAGCACCCAGAGTTGGCGCAAGAGTATCTTGATAAGCTTTGCGCTATCAAGTGGAAGAACTATCTCACCAAGAAGGAGGCATCAGAGATTGTAAAGGGAATGAATCCATCTGCAACTTGGGATATGCAGACATGGCTCAATGCTATGACTGGTCTCGGACTTGCAACAGAGGAGAAGCCTTACTACAACGATTACGCTTTGTACGTTGCGATGAACCAGGTAGTAAGCGACCACGGATGTACCATCGCCAAGATCCTCGGCAAGGAAGATGTGAAGGATATTGGTACAGAGCATTTGGTCAAATATGCACACAGCCTTGCTCTTGACTTGTTAAAAGACAAGGATGGCGTGTACGACATCAGAGAGTATTTTCTGAAGTAACATCAAAAATATACGGTTATGAAAAAGGTATTCGAAGACATTATAGCTAGCAATGACATACAGGCTATAAAGAACTGTGTTACGATCATGTCTGATTGTTGCGAAGTCGGAATGAACGACAGCGTAATGCTTGACATGATGAAGCAGATCAAGGGAGAGATTGGTGCGTGTCATTATAACGAAGATATGGCAGATATGCATCTTTGTCTCATTGGTCAGCTTCACACCAAAGACGTTGCCAAAGATTATTGGCATGAGGTCAAGAATGACAACATCAATCTCGAAGACTGGTGCGTTCTCTGGGGAGAAATGGTAAAGCGTAACGACGCAAAGATAAAGAAATGGTTCCCGAAGATCAACACGTACAACTACGAGCAAAAGATTTTCGATGAATGTATTTCCTTCCTGGAAAGTGGCAGACTTCCATATTACGACTTGAATGTCTTAAAGTTTTTCGTTATTCTGAATGAAGTTTCGGTTTTTTTTGCTATCTTTGCAGAAAGAGACCGAAACTTTATTTTTATTAATTATTCAGGATAACAGATTATGACAGATTTATTAGATTCATCACAGATTCGGCAGATAGGTGTAACTATATTTTCAGCTATACTTGCCTTTGCAACGCCAACAGAAGGCTTCGTTTTGGCGCTGGTTATCGCCTTCGGCTTCAATATCTTCTGCGGTATGAGGGCTGACGGCGTGAGTGTTGTGCGATGCAAGAACTTTTCTGCATCGAAGTTCAAGAACGCACTTTTAGAAATGCTCTTGTATATTGTTATTGTGTATGTCATGTATGGAATTATGGTAAGTTGCAACGACAATACACAAGCTTTATTTGTGATTAAGATGCTTACATACATATTCTGCTATGTGTATCTATGCAACGCATTCAAGAACCTCATTAAAGCGTACCCTAAGAATGTTGCATTCAGGGTTATTTATTACATTCTGAGGTTTGAGTTTGCGAAGGCATTGCCGAGTTACTGGAAACCAATTTTAGATAGATTGAACCAGGAGTTTGATAAAAAAGAGGAGGAAAATAAAAATGGCAAACCATAAGATACTTGAACCATTCATTCTCAGGTGGGAGGGTGGCTTCGTTAATGATAAGGATGATTTGGGAGGAGCTACCAATATGGGCGTGACTCTCGCTACATATCGCTCAGTATTCGGAAGCAAAAAGACGGTTAACGATTTAAGGCGTATGACAAGGGTGCAATGGGGTGTAATCTTCAAAGAAGTACTACTGGGATAAGTGGGAGGCTGACAACATCAAGGATCAGAATGTTGCAAACATCCTCGTGGATTGGCTTTGGTGCAGTGGTTCTTATGGTATCAAGATTCCTCAGAGGGTGCTCGGTGTGTCTGCCGATGGTATTGTTGGCTCGAAGACAATCGCCGCCATTAACGCAAGAGATGGTAGAGATCTGTTCGACACCATCAAGCAGGAAAGAAAAGATTTCATTGACCGTATCTGTCAGACAAGGCCTCAGAACAGAAAGTTCAAGAATGGTTGGCTGAACAGAATTAATTCGCTTGCTTATGAAACTGATTGATAAGATAACAAGAGTTGTAATCGCCATTGCAGTAGCAATGCTGATTCTATCAATGTTCTGTAGATGTAAGGCGAAAGAACGTGTGATAGAGAAACAGACATACATCACCGATAAGCATAACGAGGCTAAGTGGGATTCACTCTTTAACGCAAGGCTTATTAAGGAACTGGAATCATATAAAGTATCTCACAAGGAATCGGTGAAGTCTACAACGAAAGAGAAGACTCATATAAGGGATAGTACAGCTTCGAAATACGATGCGAACGGAAACAAAGTCGGCGAAGACAGATTTCACTACGAATTTCACGAGATATCACAGGAAGATGTACAGATACTGAGAGATAGTATTTCGAGCCTTAAGGAATACAAGGATAGTGCTGCGATATATCATAGCAAGTGTGACTCCTTAATCTCAGTGATAAGTAAAATATCGAAAGATAAAGTATATGTCGAGAGACCACTATCAAAGGCCGATAAAGCTTTCTTGAACATAGGTAAGATAGCTTCAGTTTGTCTTTTTATAGGCATTCTCGCATTTTTAGATTGGATATACTGGAAGTCAAAGCAACACAAACGTTCTTAGTTTTTTCTAATGTTTTTATTTGGTTATTAGTTGATTTACAAACAAAAAGGGGTGACCGCACGCGATGTGTAGCCACCCCTAAACATATAGATAATGCACAGAAATTCAATCTTCTTCAGCTTGCAGGAACTTGATACTATACTCCGTTTCGTAGTATTTTTTCTGTTCGTCGGTCAGCATTCTTGTTTTGCTGTCAAAGAACAGGGTAAGCAACTCTCCATAATCCTTGTCATAAAAGTAGTTGTACTTTCGGCAAAGATAATTTCTGGCATTCATACACTTGCCGGAAACTGTCTTAAACTTACGCTTTGTCTTCTGTGGCAAACCGCTGGCAGCTCTCAGCTTCTCAACGGCAAGAACCCTTCTCAGTGTTTCCTGTCTCTTTCTATTAGCCTCATCGGTACGTGTACGAGCAGCACTCTCCTTCTGTATTCGTTTTGTAGTCTCATCTGTATGCTTGACCCCAAGCCTCCTTGCCAGGTTGTTGACCGATGCCTTTGTTATACCGAGAATCTTCCCTACCTCTGTGGCAGAAAGATCTGGATAGAGATTACGAATAGCCTGATTCCTCACATCCTTCGCTTCCTTCTTCCTTTTGATAAAGGAATCCCCGTGTACCTTATGCAGCCACCAGTAGATGGTCTGTACGGTGCATCCGAATGACTTTGCCAATTTGCTTGGCGACTCACACGGATGCTCCTTTATGTAATTTTTCTGTTCGTCTGTAAGTACGTTCATAGGCTATCGATTATCACCACTTCCATGTAATTTCCCCCTCAACTGGCGAGAATGGAGTTTTTCGTAATTCATCTTTCCAATATCGCTAAGTTTGAAGCCTATATCGTGAGAAAGAGTTGCGCAGTACCACAATACATCACCAATCTCTTTGGCGATTTCCAACTTCTTTTCATCTGTAAAAACAGAATCGTTGTCACGCAACACTTTCTTAACCTTATCGGAAACTTCGCCTGCCTCACCAGTTAATCCTAATGTAGGATAAATGATAGGGCTAGGATAAATAGCAGTCTCTAGAGCTAACTGATGATACTCGTCTAATGTTAAATTGTTATTTTCCATTTAAATATTTAAAGTTTAAAATTCATGTTTCTGGCAAACCTTATCACAAGATGTTTCGCAATCTTTTTTGTAGCACCATCCATTGCCTAAGATGTCTTCGCGTCCCATCCAAAGACAGTTACCACAACATTTTTCTTCTTTTTCCATATTACTGATGTTTTATCACTTCCAAATACTTCAACTTTGCGAATCGGTATGAGTGATATATGTCACAAAGATTTTTCACTTTTGAAGTGAAGCACAGAATGCAGCCTGTATAATCATCAAATCCTAAGATAATATACTTTTCCTCTACATAACCTGCTACGTATGCGCCAATATCCTTACCTTTATAAAGAACTCGCTCACCCATATGAGCATTGAAAAATTCCTCGTTTGTCATACGCTACTTAAATTTAATGATGAAAAACTCTGTATCAAGCCACTTGTCGGGGCATAAGCCTTTTCTTGGCTTGCCGATGGTGATACTCTCAATCTCTTTCTCAATTCGTGGACTATCCTTGCGGTAGCCGTTGATGAAGAGGACGTGGGTGTAAGGGCGATAAAGCACCTTTCCGTAATATGTTTCTGCCGCCACATCATAAGCTACTTCACAGTTAGTAGTCCAGACGTTTAATCCAGTATGGTTTAATCTCCCGATACTCTTCTGTCTTCTCACCTTGATACGATTTTATAGAACCATTGCCTGCTAACTGTGAGGATCAATATTTTCTTCTTCATCCTTCCACCTCCTCCCAGTCTGTTGCGAGAATAGTCTCAGGAAGTAACCATTAAAACTGGTGCAGCTCTTCCTACGCTATTATACATTAATGCCTCTGAACCAAGATAGTTCTTATCAATGTATGCGTATGTGCCGTCCGCAAAAATCTTACGTCTCACTTTCTTCCCCTCCTTCATTCTTCTCAGAGCCTCCGAGAAGTCAAATGTTTCCTTGCTCATTTTTTCTTTCTTTTTAAGTCTCATACGCTATTTCTTTTTTATCGAATTTATTGCCAATAACGACCATATCTTCAGAAGAGTAGTTAACTAAGAAACATTGCCCAAAGCAGAAAGCAGCAGCTTTACTATCCCAATTAATATCGCCTCTTCTTTCCGCATTGTTATCTTTGTGCATAACTATATCCCCCTCATAGATAGGTGTTCCATTCTTATCTTTCAGTCCCGTGAACATACAGACTGTTGAAGGGTTAACCTGATGTGCCTCGTTTCTATTAAGCATTGATTCACTCTGCCTATCCTCGATGATGTAAGTGTTACCACATTCAGCATAGAAGTAACCTTCTACCCAAGTGTTATTGTCAAGACGTTTACCCTTGAACTTGATATTTTCTATTTTCATACGCTATAATTCTTCTTTTTCCATTTCAATACGCATCAGGAAATTGTCAGCAAAGTTTTCAAAATCAAACTTGCCATATATTGTTCCATGAAAGCGATACTTAGTGAAGCACTTCTTGCACTCACAGACCATCATGTAGCCGTAAGGAGTATCACACCATCCGATAATATTTCTAGCGTGGTAACTACAGCTTTTATTATCACACTCCTCATTAGGACAATTAAGTCCCTCACTATACTCTATAGACTCCCAATTACTAATCTTCATCGGGAGCATTTCTTCCATTAAGCTTTTGTCTGCCATAACTATTCCTCCACTTTTACACCGAAAGGCGTTCCGTCCTTAAAGGTGTTGTCTTGATAGCTATTTTTTGAAGCCAGCAGGATGGAGCTATTATCCTTATCTGCCAAGCCCACATAGTAGTCATCAACATAAACGATATTGAAATAACCTTCTTTGCATTTTATCCACCCGAACGGCTGATGTTTTTGCATTTCTGCCCAGCACTCTTTTGCGTTGGCAAAAGGGCGAAACTTTACCTCTGGCTTAATGCGATACTCTGTATTATTCCAGTACTCTATTTCTTTCATTTCCGTCCAATCATTCGGAACATCTGTACCTTCTACGGCACTCGGTTTTGTCCTACACTCAATTACCTTTCCTTCTGCATAAGCTTGCAGAATAGAATAAAATTCTTTAGCTTGATTTCTGTCCATAATTTAGTCCTCCATTATAATTCTTCATACATTTTTTGATGTCGTTCTAAACTCTTTGTAAGTCTCTCAATAGCCATATCTTTCAATTCTTTAAAAGATATGAACCTAAAAATGGAAGTTTTTTCACACCCAATGTATCCTAGTCTATTAGACAATGTGATAGTTTCTTCTGTTGCATCTACTGCTTCCTTCCAATACTTAAGAGCTTTCTTTTCTTTTTCGATTATACTTCTTAAGTTTGTAGCTTTGTTATAAATTTCTTCTGTCATACTCAATCATCTTTATATTCTTCCCATCCATTCTCCCAAGAGCCACCTGAACGGATAGCCCAAAACTCTTGTTGAGGGAGGATAGTTCCTTCTTCATCAACTAACTCCTTTCCTTTGTATCGAACGAACTCACCTTTTGAGAATGAGTTGTGTTTTATCGGCTTTCCTACGCTGATAGCGAAAGCCATTGCTTCTTTTCTTGTCATATTAATCTTTCAACTCTTTTATCAGTAAATTACTTTTCTTATCAAATGGTTTATAACCACTACGGAGATACCAATCTAGAACAAATCTATCAGATTCATCTTTAACAAATTCTAGTCCGATGATCTTCACTCCATTCAACTTAGCTTGCTGTTCTGCTAGTTGTAACAGACGTTTTGCAACGCCACATCTTCTATGAGTATCATCAACAAAGAGTGCATATATAAAAGCATCAGCTTTGCCGAAAATATCACTAACATATAATGGAATGGATATTTGAACAGAACCAAGATTTTCTTCATCAGTTATTAAAATTCTGATTTCGTCCTTCCATGTCTGTTTTTGTATCATAATCAATCCTCCAATTTTATATTATGTTCATCTGCGAAATAATCTTCTGCCTCTTCGCAAAACTGACCTTCACAAATTGATTCTGGGTATGCTCTGCTAGTATAAAACTCACGGTAGCATAACTCACAGATGTCATTTTCATAATTATTTCTTAACTCTTCTCTATTCATTACTTACCCTTTAATTTGTTAATTAAAGCATCAGCGCAACCAATAGCAAGTTTTGCAGCGAAAGGTGCATTAAACTTTCCTTCTACATCAAGCAGAGAAGGAAATAATTCTTTTGCAATCTCATATCTGCGTTGTTCTCAATCTATTGTTTTCGTATTCTCTTATTAACTAAAGTTATAAACAAACACGAATGGGTTACTTGCCCATGTGCCTTTTCCTGAAAGTTTGTCGATGAGTTGAGCAAATGGCTCTCTTGGAGTACTATAGGTTGCAGATTTTTCTGTTATACTATAGAAATGCGCCTTGTTTATTTTGCTCTCGAAATCTACGATACCTTCTGCAAGGCAGTCTTCTTCGCTGATGTCTTGCAATCGTTCTATTCTCACATTAGTGATATAAATGTGATAAGGCATAAGGTTAGCCTTAACAAACATCTTGTTGTCGCAACCTTTCTCGTATTTAATACACTCTAATGGCATTCTATGAATGCCACAAAGACGATGGAACTCATCATTATCTGCAAGGTCTATGTATCTTTGTGCAATAGCTACCTTATCACCAACCTTGTATGGTGAATGTTCCAAGGCGTAACCAAGCATTTCTTTCAATTCTTCACCCTCTGCTTTATAAAGACGGTCTTTACAAGATTCCTTCCAATCAGCAATAGATTCTTTTGTCCAACCTTCGTATGTGTCCAAACGCTCGAAAAGCATTGTAGGATTCAGAATACGTCTTGTCTGCGTCTTTCTTCCCTCAAATACCGCTTTTGTCAGACCATACTTGTCATTAAACATGATTTTCTTCATATTCTCTTCTTTTTACCCTCTCCTCTAAAAGGGAGAGGGTGGTTAGTTACTTAGATGGCTCAGTATATGATACTGGTTCCCATACATCGTAAGCTGTCAGTAGAACTGGAGCGATAACAGATGGGGCGAAGATGATAGATGCTACAACATCTGGAGCATTCAACTCGTAGTTAACACCTTCTACTTTGTTTCCTTACTAGCCCAGCCATAAGGCTTTGCTGTAATCGTAGATCCATCTTTCTTTTTAAAAGTCTTCTCGCTAGAGCAAGAAGCGAACAAACTTGCAACGACTAAGGCTGCCAAAATAATCTTTTTCATATTACTTATATTCAATCCCATAAGGGTGGTTAGTTACTCATTAACTTCAACAAACTTTCCGTTTTTAAGTTGATACCAAGTATCAGCCTTGATATTCTCCCCATCAACGTACTCTGTCTTAACACATACTGGAACATTACGTTTCTTTTTTATCGCTCCATTCCCATTCTGCCAGCGTTATCCATGAGCCAACCTTTGCTTTCGCTATTGAACTGTTGCCAGCACACATAATAACGGAATCTTCTCCAGTGCTACCAATCTTAGCATAGTCACCGCTTGAACCAATCTGAGCATAGTCACCGCTTGAACCAATCTGAGCATAGTCACCGCTTGAACCAATCTTAGCATAGTAACCGCTTGAACCAATCTTAGCATAGTCACCGCTTGAACCAATCTGAGCATAGTCACCGCTTGAACCAATCTGAGCAGAGTCACCGCTTGAACCAATCTTAGCATAGTCACCGCTTGACCAATCTGAGCATAGTCACCGCTTGAACCAATCTGAGCAGAGTCACCGCTTGAACCAATCTGAGCATAGTCACCGCTTGAACCAATCTGAGCAGAGTCACCGCTTGAACCAATCTGTTTCTTTCTGTCTCCATTATCGTTCAACGCACCATCTTTCTTAACTTTAGATGGTGATGTGATTTCTTTCAGCCACTCAACACCGATATCAATAATGTCAGCAAGCTTCAACTCAGCCTTAATCTTGATACGAGAAGAGCATACCTTTGTTGAATTTTCTTCTTTATCAATCTTACCAGACTGTTCTACCTCTGCATAGCGAGAGCTAAGCATATCGTAGTAGTCCCACACTTCCATTGGAGACTTGCAAGCGTGGAAACCTTGTCTGCAACACTTGATTTCTCCGTCCATTTCATACTCTTTTCCTACTTCGTACTGAAATCCACGGCATTTCATGTTCTTGTCGAATCCCTTGTACGATGTGATTACATTTTCACTCATATTCTATCTATTTATATCCTTTGTAGAATGATTAATCAATCTTTTTGATATTATCAATTTCCATATTCCATAGTACAAACTCTCTATTGGAGCGAGTACCATCTTTCTTAGCAGGATTGATTCTTACCTCAATCTCGCCAGTATAGTCACCACAACATCGTTTAGGAATAATGCTTGTAATCCAACAAACATCACATCTGGAGCAGCTAACTTTGTCTCCAACTTTGTATGGAAGACTTTCGATGTAGTCATTCACGCAAGAACAAATCTGATTGTTAGCATCATTGATAATACTTTGTTGCTTGGCAACCTTTGCTTGTAATTCATCTTTTGTCATATCTTTAAAATTTATGTCCGAAGACGTTAAACTTTCATTTCATTTATGATGCAAGGGTTGTCCTCATCAAAACTGCATACGACCCCTTGCAATGTGCAATACCCTTGGTTGCAATATTCACAATAATCTTCCATACCTACACCTCCATTTCATGACTAACCTCTAGACCAAATAAAAGGTTTTGCAGTTCATGAATATACTTTATTGTAAAAAGTATGGTCTTCTCATTTATATAAACATATATACCATCTTCTGTAAATTCAAGTACTACATAATTTGCATTTTTTATCTTGAAAGCACACTTACCATTTATGAATTTCCATCCGTTCTTTTCGAGAATCTTTGGAGTAATGGGAACCCCAGATAATTCTAATTGGTGTACTGGATGCTCTACATAAGATAACTCGTAATTATTTACCCCAAGCGTATCCATAATTGTATGTATTTTATTGTCATACATAACAATATCACCTTTGATATATTCTTGTTCCATATACTTTACTTATTATCCATCGCAAGAGCTATATCGTGCACTTTGTGACACATTTGACAAACATCTTCAAGACTTCTTGTATCCCAATCACAATACATTCTTCCGTGGTCTTCGGTTATTACTATAATCTGTCTATCGCGGAGGATTCGCCATTATCATTCTTAATTTCTGTTTCATATGTCCTACCTTTTTTGATAAATAGTTAACTACACCATCCACAACGACCTACCCATAGCTTATCTTCCAACTCGTTACAGATAGTGTCATACTCCTCTTCTGTTATATGATACTTATCAAGTACTTTCTTTGTTGAAGGCTTTGGGTCAAAGTGTTTATCGCCACAACCATAAGGTTCTTTAATTTTTTCATTGTGATCAAAAATATCACCAAAATCCCTACTATCAGCAGCTTTACCATTAATAGTGAATATTTCTAATTCACATGGTAATCCATGATAAGGTTTAATAACTAGTTCCATATAATTTATTTTTTTAATTATTATTTAGTTCTGATTTAAGACATTGTGTATGCTATAATAAATGATACAATAATTAAGAGTACAATAGATATAATAATGTTATATTCATCTTTTATCACAGTTGTACTAATTACTACTACAATAATAACTATTAGAAGTAATATACTCATTTCTCTCCTCCTTCCTTTGGAAACAAATTGTCAATATAAAGCCATCCCTTAAAATTTCTTTTAAAATCTTTAGGACTCATATCATCACATACCCATCCTTCTGAATTACGGAAATATACACATAATTCCGTACTTCCATTTTTTGAACTTAACCAAACATGTAACGCAACATTCTCCTTGCTTAATGTTTGGCTTTTCGCTAGCAGGATGCCACAAGTTCTTCAAGAACTCTTCTTGCATCCATTTAGCACAACCCATAAAACCTTCTTTATAGCAAGCTTGCCAATATCCGGAAATAAAGGCTTCCTCCGCATGCTGTTTGGCAGCCTCTTCTATTTTCTTGTTATCTATCATATCTAGCCTTCCACGTTATTTGCTGTACCTAACAAATACTCATTACCTTTGTATGGGATGCAGATTTTCCAAACATTAACCATACATTTATAGTTGTATTCGCTATTATCAGTTAATACACTTTCAAAAAGGTCAATACGCCATTCTTTGCCTACTCCATCTCTACACAACACTCTATCGAATGGTTTCAGCTCAACCTTTGGCTTCAAGTCCACAATCTGTTTCTTCTCGGCATCCCAAGCTTTGCCTTCCTCGGCTAAAGCGTCAAAGAGTTGCTGCTTCTCTTCTTCTGTGGCAAGTCGAAGAGTATTAAGATTCTCTTTAAAGAAACTTGTTTTACATCCAATACTCAAAGCTTTAGTAGAGTTTAAATTTAAAGCAATGAACGAGTAATAACCTTCTGATAAATTTGTTTTACCTGATACTATAAATACATCTTGTGTTTTACCAAAATCAGCAAAAGCTATATCTCCATCCTTGAACTCTGCCTGAATCTTCTCAATCTCCAAAGTATCAAGATTGAGCTTGCCGCCCAATCGCTCCTCGATGGTGCTGATGTAGGTCTGAGCAGCATCACCTTCTTCAATATCGAAGTCTTGTGTCATAGCAAGATTACGTGTATGAGTATAACTATATCCAGCCCTAGTTGCTTGATAGTACAGCTTACCTGTGAATGTCGCATATGTATCATCGTTAAACTTTTCAAAGATAATATGTGAGTTATCATCTTTACAAACCAACACGTCTCCCTTCTTCCAGGCAAACTTGCTCCAGTCACGCATTTCTTTTGATGGGAACAATAACACGCATCCATTTGGAAATGAATGAGTAGAACCATAGGCTGAAAGACACAAAAATCGTTTTCTGTTATCTATATCAATGTAAATACTATCTTCAGAAGCCTCGTTTAGAAAACATTCTCCATCAGATAGAATAGAATACAACTTAGTTCCTTGCGGCTTATCCTTTAGAATTTCCGCTACATTAATCTTTTCTTCCATATTACTTCACTCTTTTGAATTGAACATTCGTTCTATCTTTTCGCTCTAGTCTATCGCACTTGATGCGTTTACAAATATTGTCATACATATTGCAAGTTAGTTCATCGAAGAAGCAACCATCGCAATTCTCCGCTTCAACCACCTTTAATGTGACTTCTGCGCCTACAGGTAAATCTTCCATAGTTACACCTCCTCGTTGTATTTATAGACAAGTCCGACAACCAACTTGACAAGCTCATTGTTCGTCATAACTCTTGTGTCAGTATTACCAAGCCTCAGTTCATCAATGATACGTTCAGCAACCTTCTTAATGTGCCCCATCTTAGACAGAGGAAAACGCTCAATGTCAGCAGCCTTGTCAAGGTGGAAGCTCTCACGAAGGTAAGTACCACGAATAACACTACAGATTGAAGGTTGTTTTGTTACTACCCATACACCTTCATCTAACTCATGGAATATACGCATACACACAGGCTCGTATCTGCCATTTACCTTACCATACAAGGTATTTGATATGTCGTGTTCTGGAATCCTGTATTCCTCGTATCGACCTTTACTATTCTTTGTGTACAGCTGTGGAATCTTTTTCATTTTTGCTTCTTCTTTAAGTTGTTAGTTTCAATCTCGTTGAGCGTTTTCTCAATCTCATCGCCACCAGAAAGCATACTGGCTTTAGTTTCCTCGTCCAATGTATCGAACGCAGACTTGGCGGCATTCTTCCGCATCTTTTGGTCGATGAAGATACGCTCGATGTTGGCGAACATCTCAGTTACCTCTTTCTTTTCGTTGAACTTCAAGACGAACTCCTCGGAGAGACCTCTTGACACCATAAACTTCTTTGTTTTCTCGGAAGCGAGTTCTGGGCAGAGATAATGAAACAGTTCTGTGAAGTCGAAGTCGTAGTCAGTCTTTGCTCCACTCATTATTGCATTGTAGTTCACGAATCCCTTGCAAAGCATTTGGAAGCAGATGTAAGACAATGCAGGTATACTGACGTTCTTGTGCCCAAGATTAGCGAGCTTGACCTCTATGAACTTCTGAAACTTCTCCATATCTAGAGATACGGCATCAATGTAAGACAGAGAAAGCTCGTCGAAGTAGTCGGCATTACAGAAGTCGAACTCGAACCAGTTGATGATTTTCCGCACTATCGACTTGATTTCCTCAAGGTTTTTCTTCGCCTCGAAGCGATAGAGTTTCTTGTGTTCCATCACCCCCTGAAGCTTGGCTAAGTACCAATCGGAGATGACGCAAGGGATATATACATACGTTACTAGGAACGTCTTGACCTTGCGAAGGATTGCATTGACCTCTACTGTAGAGTATTTATACTTGCAAGGTATCTTGTACGTCTTGTACTGCGACTTATCATCGAAAGTGTACATCCTCGGAATAAGCCACTTGACACCTGCCATAGGGGTTGGTTTCCAAATCTCCATATCTTACACCTCCCTCTCTGCTGCCAATGCGCAACTGATACAGAATACCATCAGAAGCGAAAGGAAAATGTGTTCAACCATAAAACAGATGAAACCGTAACCTGCGATGAGTGCTGCTATTACAAGCAGAATCATTATTATTGTATGTTTGTACTTTTTCATATACTACTATTTGAGAAAAATATCAAATGGGCTATCCGCTTCACTAACAATACGAATACCTTTAGTCAAGAAATCGCTTTCGAGAATTTCATCAATAGAAAAATCCCAATAACAACTGCCAGTAAAACCGAATGATGGATGGAACGTCTTAAAATCAGACGATACATTGTTGGCTGTGTCGTAACTGTACACATATTCATTATAACGTTTAGCAACACTTTTGTCGTGCTTAGATAAACCGTCCAAAGGAATCCTATTAACGTAATATTTTAGAGTCAACGTAATTCCATTAGCGATTGCATCAATATAAAAGTCGCTACCACACTCGCCAAATTTTTTATGTGTAACACGAACGTTCTCATACATATCTCTTATCGCGTTCATCTTTTTTGCCGCTAATCTTTGCATTAAGCTTTCCATAATACCTCTTTGTTTTCTAGCCTCAACAAACGATTTAAGAAGTTCTTGTTGCAGCAGTCCGCATTCTGTAGTTGCTTGTGCAGACAATTTATTGATTACCATTCCGTCCATATTACTTTGATTTAATGTTTCCGTATGCAGCATAGAAACTATCAAGCTGCTGTGTTGCGTGTACTAGCTTCTTGTTGTAGCTATCTCGTTCTGCCCTAGCCTTAGAGATAAAGATGAAGCTAACGATGAAAGATATTACTACCGTTATCACGATAAACAACCAAGGCAGCTTGTGAACTGCCTTGTTAATTGCTCTTCCTAGGTTTCTCACAATAACCCAGGAGTAGATCCAGATGAACACTACCGCTTGCTTCGTGGTTGCGTTCTCAATACGTTCTTTCTGCGTCATTTTGAAATATTTTTTGTTAATGATTATATGTGACAATCATACATCGTTAGAAGAGTGTCAGAAGGAAGTGATGCAAGAAGTTGTTTCACTTCTTCGCTCCATGCATCTTTGTCTTTTTCGTCTGATACCACGGCAAACCAACCCATTTTTTCCACGCTCATACCATTTTCCGTCCTTAACAACTGCGAATACTGATATTTCTTCTACATTGGATATATCCTTAATGCGAGCTTGGTCGCAACGACCTTCTGCCTCTAGTTTCTTTAAGTAATTAAGGTCTTCTCTTGAATAGAACATTGGAAACTTCGGATAGTATAATGGAGCTTCCTTCGATATATCCTTTAATTGAAGTCTTCCAGCATATCTGCCTCCCATTTGATACCAATCCCATTTAGCATCATTATTATAGGTGCGCCAAATGCTGCCGTCCTCATGTATCTCAATATTCTCGCTTCCATCATCTATATCCATACGGTAATATTTCACGGCATCCTCGTACATCTGTTCGTCCGTCCAGTTAAGCTGCTTTGGAAATTCGTTCTCGATATAATCTGCATGTTCCTTGCGACAGTTGGCAAGATATGCATCTTTATCTTGTAGGAACACATCATAATAATTCTTTTTGTATTACCTCAATCTCCTTACGTTTCTCGCTAATAAGCTGCTCTTTTGTCTTATATAAATGCATAGGCAGCTCTAGATTTTCATCATACTTGGCGAGTTGTTTCTCTGGCTCATCGCCAATTACCAATGTTAAAAAAATAGACTCATATTTATCTATATATTAATTCGTTTTCAATTCTAAAAATTCATCTGGTTCGGTTGCACCAGTTACCGGTAGATTTCCAATAACCAGCTAACCATATTTCTTTCTTTGTCGCATCAGGGTGCTCGTTAAGCCAATCATCTGCCTGCTTACTTACGTCCGCCATCTTTATTACGTTTTGATTCTCTTTCAAGCTTCTTGTTCAAAACCTCAAGAGGAGATTTCTTAATATCAATACCTTTCAGCCGGCAGTACTCTTCATAAGATACGGCGTTTCTCCTAGCTTCTTCGTCCGCTTTCTTCTGACGTAATATATTCTTTTGACTCTCAATCTCGGCTCTCTTCTCGTACACCTTACACATGTACCTTTCGAGAGCGATGAATAACTTCTGTGGATTTACAGTCCTGCCGACATAGATCTCACCGTACTCACCCATGGAGAATTCATAGAAGAATCGTGTAAGCTCTCCTGGAGATACATGGTAATATTCCTGCCTGATACGCTGCGCAATCGCCTTGAACTGATAAGGAGTAGTAGCATCGAATGCACCTATAACCATAAACAGGTCAATAACCATTGTTTTGATCCACCATTCGCTTGCTCCTTCCTTGAAATACTTGTCGATTTCCACAAACGATATGCCGCCGTTCTTTACAGAGTCATACACCGTAGGAACGCTGCTGATCCTCTTTTGGAGGGTCGGGTATTTGTTTAGGAACAATGCATATTGCTCTCCAAATTCTTCGATTGCTTTTTTATACTCATCCGGCAAGGATTGAGTTAATCTTGTTGAAAGTTCGTTGCTGTTGTTCATAACTATTTACGCCATTATTTTTAGGAGCGAACAACCCTGTATAGTTGTTGCCCATAGAATACTCAACGATAACCTTTGCGTATTCGGGATTTCCGCTTGATAACTGTAGAAGTTTCTTTTTAAGAGCTTCTAACCCACGTGGCTTGTAAGTCTGACGTTTTTCTTTCTTATATGCGAGCCACATTTCAAGAGCTTCTTTGCAAGGATAATATTCTTCTTGTTTTTGCTCTGTAGTAATCTCGAAATCCGACAAATCGTTTCCTAACGAGAATGCAGCACCCATAAGAAATATTCTCTGTTTCTCTGTGTCATTAGGGAACAATTCGCTAGACTTCTGACGTATATTGCTCGGTAATATCATACTTTATTAAATAAATTATCAACTTTATAATATCTCCAGAAATACCCTTTAATTAGCCCATAACGACCACTGCAACTACCATAAATACTGCATTGGCGTACACCAACTTCATGTGCAGCGTGCAAACCGCTAACAAAAGAGTCAATAAAATTACCATCCTTATCATACCGATATACAGTTTTGTAATGACAAGTTTTGGTCTTCTCGCTTTTTCTTTTACTTTCAGAGATTTTTCTTTTAGTCTCCTCACTTACGACTTTGTTTCTTAGACCATCTATCCTTTTCATAACAGCATTGTGTAGATGCACTTTAGTTAAACTGTTATTCATGTTATCAGTTTTAGTACACCACCTAAGATTTTCAACACGATTATCATTTCGGATAGTGTTGATATGGTCTATTTGTGGATAATTATTAGGATTAGGTATAAATGCTTCTGCCACAAGCCTATGAACAAGAAAGCTTTTTCTGCTCAAATTAACCGTATAATATCCGCAATTATGATTTAGTAATTTGAGTAAACGAGGTTTCTTGTTTCTATAAAAGTTATATGACATAACATTTCCAAGAATTTGATACCTTGTATTTTCCTTCATACCCTACAACATCTTTCCATATTTCCTTTGTCATAAGTATTTCTGATTTCGTTGAACTTCATGCTGCATGTGGAGGATTGCGATGTACTCGTCAGATGGAGCGATGTAAACGCCTTGCTCGGCTGCGAACTTCAAGAAACGGTCTATAGCAAGACTCATTTCATCCTTATTAAGTTCCGTTGTAGAGCGAAGATACTCACGTTCCGCATTCAGAATCTTGTCGTACCTCTTGCGAACAAAAAGCTCATGGTTGCAATAATTCTTGAAATAGGCATCCTTGACCTCTTGCATAGGTAAGCCGACTTGAAGAGCAAAGTATGATATAGCTAAATGACAATAGGCGTTCTGATTAAGAGAACGAGCCTTCTTTTCAGTCAACTCTACCATACTTTTACTCTCTTCAAGTTTCTTTACCCTAAGTTTGAATGATTCCAACTCCAAGCTGTTAGATAAATCGTACATCATATCTCAACCGCATTAAACGCTTGTTTTATCATTTCAACCTTACACCTTATCTCAAAAAGGTAAATCGTCAGAATCTTGTGGCTGTGCTGGCTGCTGTCTTGGTGGGAATAGATTTTGCTGATTCGTCGGGTTTGCCACGCCAGCAGCATTAGCAGAACTTGCCATAGCTTGTTGTGCTGCTTGTGCGCTAGACTGAGCGTTACCGCTATAATTTCCACCTTGTGTAGGGTCTTGTTGTGCTACCTTAGTAACATTCCAAGCACGAATCTGATTAAAATATCTGCCTTGATATTCATGTGCATCAATATCAAAGCTAACGTTAATAACCTCACCGAGCTGAATGCCAAAATTCGCAATTCTATCAGCTCCAAAAACATCAAAAGCCATCTTTTTGGGATATTGCTCTTGTGTTTCGATTACATAGGTCTGAGATTTCCACTCACCTCTTGCAGATACGCCGCTTCTTTCAGGTAAAACGGCAATAACTTTTCCTTGAATTTCCATTATTTTTTATTTAAAGAATTTTGTAAAACCAAATCAGCCAACTCATCAAAGTAGGCAACATCCTTGATAGCGGAATCTTGCTCACCAGTAACCTTTGATGCTATAGAACCTTTCTTCATAATCAAACTATAAAGATAACTGTCAATAGTATTAATTCCCATCAGAATCCACGATGTAACAGCATTCTTCTGTCCGTTACGATAAGCACGGCATTCACACTGAGATAAGTCTGCCATCGTCCAAGGTAGCTCCGTGAATACGACATTCGATGAAGCCGTAAGTGTCAATCCTACACCAGCAGCCTTAATGGAACAGATGATTATTCTTTTTTTCTTAGCTTGGAAAGAGTCAATAGCCCATTGTTTTTGCTGCTGATTATCAGAGCCAGTAACGGAACATACCTCATTAGGAAACTCCTTTTTGATTGCATCAACAACATCACGATGTTCTGCAAACACAATTATCTGTTCTTCAGTATCATGTAGAAACTCGATTGTTGCTTTCATCTTTCCCTTTCCAGATATAGAACGAAGATTCATAAATTTAACTAATGCCTTCATTCGTAGCTTTTTTCTAGCTTCATCCTCAGAGCAATTCTTATATTCAAGAAGGAATGTAAGCAAGTCTTTTTGACAAGTATCATATTCTTCTTGTGTTTCAGAATCAAGAGTAACACTAATTGCTGTTCTTGTTAGTTCAGGCAAATCTTTGAGCACATCTTTCTTTTCCCTACGGAAGTAACATGTTTCGTGAATCTTTTGATTAAGCTCTTCGAGATTCTCGTTTTCTCCATATCTATTACAGAACTCGCCATATCCGCCAAATTCATCAATTCTACCAAGAATAGCCAACTGGCAAGCCATATCAGTAGCATGGTTAACCACAGGCGTACCAGTCAGCTCGTAGATATATTCCTTGCCTTGGCAAATACCCATTATTATTTTTGACTGCCTTGTCGTTGGGTCTTTAACTCTTGCAGACTCATCAATAATGACCGATTTCAGAATATCGACCTCATTCCTAAAAATGAAATTTTTAAGCTTTAACGGCTTTTCTCCGAGTGATACAACGAAATATTTAGCAAGAGACTCGTAATTGCATATAACCACATCATACAAATCCATCTTAGTAAGATGATAGCCGTATGTTGCGTTTACAGAATCCGTAAGGATAAGCGGACGAAGATTTGTGAATTTCTTGATTTCACGTTCCCAATTGACTTTGAGGGCAGCAGGGCAAATAACTAAACAAGGAGTCGCTTTTGCACGTTCAATTGCAACGATGGATTGAACCGTCTTGCCAGTTCCCATATCATCCCCATTTATGCAACGCTTCATAGCAAGTTCCATGCGTACACCCTCTTCTTGATAATCGTATAATTTTGGTTTATCTGACATAATGATAATTATAATAAACACCACATTCTGAAAGCCCATTCAAGAGCCTTCTCTCTACCACGCAAATACAACTCGTCACCACGTTCAATCTTTTTGTAGAACACTTTCTTCTTAGTCTTTGAAACTGCAAAGATAAAGTCTTGATTTCCGTATCTAGGGTCAATGCTGTGCGTCAAGTCCATATACCATGCACGGCTTCTATCCCAGTCCACGAAATCAATCTGAGCTTCAAATTGTTCTTGTGACGTAGCAGCGGTAGTCTTCAAGTCTCCGCCAAACTCGCCAAGCCACCAGTCGAACTTGCATCGTACAGGCAGTTCAAACTCGAAGCCTTGATATTCCATCTTCATGTGTGGATTGATGAATGTTTTCTGACCGACCGCATTTTTCAGAACAAAATCAAGAAATCTATCCTTTGTTGCTTGTTTCTTTAATACTGCAAGTCTGTCTAATCCCCATTTCCAATCTTTCTCTGTGTATTTCTCATCATCAACCGTCATAGCATAATGATTACACTTTTCTGGTTCGGTAACGAGAGCATCAACGAGGGTGCCAAGATGGAATGCCTTTTTCTTGTCTGATTCCTTAACGAAGTTAAGTTGTGGGTTAAGAGCGAACTTCAGTGCGGTGAGGTCTGAGTTGGAAACCTCACCACGTGAATAATAAGGGTCAAACGGTTGCTCTGCCATATTACTTAGCTGTTACTTCATCCTCATATTTAATATAAGGAGAAACGATATACTCTTCCTCATTGTTAGCATGTTTCTCGCAAGCCTTGCGCATAAACTCCAACTTAGAAGCAAGTTTGTCAGGTGACATAGAAGAACCCTCAATCGTCCACCACTGCTGAATAATATCGAGCCTAAGCGTTTTTGTCAGTAACGACTAAGACGTTTTGTGACCTTTATTTTCTGCTTACTTGTGTTGCCAACAGAAGTCTGAGCGAAGAGCGATTGAGCTTGTGCAGTAGCATGTTGTGCTGCATTCTCTGCATCACGTTTCTCTTGCTCTGCTGCAAGCTTGCGTTGCTGCTCTTCCTTGGCTGCTTCATCAGCCTTACGGATAGCCTCTTCTTTAGCCTTACGTTCAGCCTCGGCAGCGGCAGCTTCAGCCTCCTTGCGCTTGCGTTCTTCTTCGGCAGCTTTCAGTTCTGCCTCCTTGCGCTTGCGTTCTTCTTCGGCAGCTTTCAGCTCTGCCTCCTTGCGCTTGCGCTCCTCCTCATCTTTGATGCGCTGAATTTCTTCTTGCTTTTTGCGCTCTTCCTCGGCAGCCTTACGTGCTTCCTCTTCCTTGCGTTTGCGTTCCTCTTCAGCCTTACGTGCCTCCTCTTCCTTACGTTTGCGTTCCTCTTCTGCCTTCTTGATTTCAAGAAGTTCAGCAATCTTAGAATCAAACTTCATAAGGAGTTCGTCACGTGTAGCAGTGACAGTCTGCTTATAAGACGCAAGCAATGATGCGGAAATTTCCTTGTATGCGCCGTTCATAATATCCTTTGCGTCATTCTCTTCGATTTCAGAAGAGTATGAAGGCTTGTTATTAACGAACAGATGTCCGAGGTCAAGAACATCAGAGCACTCTGTAATGCGTTTCTTAACTTCGTCCTTGTTATCAAGTGTGAGAAGAGAGAACGTATTATTAAGTGAGTTGATAGCAGCAGAAGAATGCTCAGTAAGAAGATTGTTGAGCGTATCAATAGTATCAGTCTTCAACTTAATCTTAGCCTCCTTAATGCGCTCTTGTCGCAAGCGTTCTTGCTCTGCTTTCTTCTGCTGTTCTAGCTTGTAGGCAGCATACTCATTGCGCTTCTCCTGAATCTTATAGACAACTGAATCTGTATTCTTTGAAGAGATAAGGCTCTCCATCATCGTAAATCCTTTACGGACAATATCGAACACTTGGGTAACACCCTTACGTTTCTCTGTCATTGCTTTCTCTGTCAGTTTAGCCTTCTTGATAAATTCAGCAGCTTTCTCGTCAAGAGCATCATTCATACCTGACGCACTAATATCAGACAGAAGAGATTCACCTGCCTGAACACATGCCTCATAAGACTTTCTGTTAGCTTGCACCGCATTTTCTGTATCGGATTTGAGCGTTGCAATCTGTCTTGTAATATTGTTGGCTTGTTGTTGTACCAACTGCAATTCTGTATTTTCAGCCATATTTTATAAATTAAAATGGAGAATCATCATCAACCTTTGCCTTAACACCATTTTTCTGTGTTTCAGCTTGCGAAGCACCAAATGCTTCTTGTTGTTGTTGAGGTTGGCTGTCAACATCAGCTTGCAACATACCGCCAAGACCGACAGGTAACTTAGGATAAGTCTTAAACGCATGTTTACAAGTCTTAGAGATAAGGAATCCTGTATCAATATCCTTGAAGTACATTTTACCATCATTACCATTATAACAACCTCCATATAGAGCGTTAGCCTTGTGGTCTTGACCGCCAAATTTAGCAGAATATTCACGCAATCGGTCGATACCTTCACGGTCAAGAACGAAGTAATCGTATGAATTGTTTGGAAGGATAATCTTCACGTAACAAGCAACGATACGTGAATTTGCTGGTCGTGGATAAGTCTTTACATAATCAACAAATTTATGACCGTCACGCTCACCGAAGCGGAAATCATCGCAATCATATACCACTACAGGGTTGTCACAACGAAGAATCTGTCCAGCCCTTTGACGAAGAAGAATCTCACCATATCCTGTATATGTAATCTTAGCAGTATAAGTTGATTTTCGGGTATTCTTGTCGTAGTTGCTATAACCCATAAGGTAACAGAGTGTTGTAGTTCCCTTTTCTAGCGACAATCCATTAATCGCTAAATTCATAAAGGCATCGTGAATATTCAACGATGTAGCTTTTTCGAGATAACCCTTAAATGAGCCGTTGAGAAGTTCATTGTTAAACAGAGCCTTCTGTTCTTCAAAGAACACTTCTCCACCCTCTCCGAACTTCTGATTGTACACCTCAATAAACTTATCTCTTGCCAAGTCGCAAATCTGATTATGAGGCGTTTTATTTAACTGTTCTATATCCATTTGTATAGATTTTAAAATTAATGAACTCTATCAATATAACTAAAGTACGTTTCCACCATTACCGAACCAGTAGTTGTAGGTCTCTCGTAATAATGTGGAATCGTACCTAACTTTCTGCCATCACCATCTTGGTAATTCAGAAAAATAGCTCTAGCCGCCACTTCTCTTGACTTGTTTGCAGTAAGTTCCATCAAACAAGCATGTAACTTGCGTTGATGGATTACTGCATTAGCCATTCTTGGCGGCATAGATGCTATAAGTTTGTCGATTCTACTCATTCTTTTCCTCTTTGTTTTCGGAAGATGGAGCGTGACACTCGAATACATCGAAAATTTTAGTCTCGTTGAGACCAACGACATCATAATCAATCATTGTCTTTCCGAGAACCTCATCTACATATCGAAGAGCACGTGCCAACGATTTAGCTTGAACCAAGTAAGTAACGTTAGAACACTTCTCTTTTTCGGATTTCTCATCAATAGTGATAAACTGGAGTTTTGCCTTGTACCACTTATCATCATCATCCAAGTCAGAGAAGAAAATCTCGCCATAGTTGGTTTTCTTTGCGCTTGTAACGGCAGAATCGCCACTAATATAGCAACTCATTTCTTCAATGACAGATGTTTCTGCCTCGGTGCAAGAAAGTGCATCAACAACATAAAGTTCGTTGACTACTTTTTCCGAACCATCCTCCATTGTTTTTTGGTACTTGATTCTAGTCTCATACCAAGATGCTGTTCTTGCTCTCATTACTCACCATCCTTTCCTTCTTCTACCAAAGACGCAAGCTTATCGAATAAGTCCTTGGCAACCTCGCCTTTGATTTCGATGCACTTTACGTTGCTGTCACCATCGTTGTCACTATCACCGTCACCTTCGCCATTGTGAAGTGTTTCATTCTCGCTCTCCAGGCGTTTGCGAAGAGCCAAATTCTCGTTGTTGTGCAACAACTTGTCGAGAATCAGTACACAGTTTGTCTTCTCAATTTCTTTGTCATTGCGAACAACCTCATCAGTACCATTGATGATTTTCACCAATTCATCGTACTCTTCCTTGGTCTCACAGTTATGTGCGACACAACCGATAACCTTAAAGCGGTCAATCTCAAAAACCAATTTAATCTTGTCTTTTGCCATAATAGCTAATATTTAATTAAACAATAATAATCTTTCTCTTTCAACTCTTTTCTTTTTGCATCGCTTTACGCTAGCCTTGCAAAGTTCAGTATTATCTCTGTAATAATCTCTTTGCTTTTGCAGTCTTTCTTCACGATTTCTCATATATCTTTCGTGGTCGAGCTGACTGCGCCTTGATTCATTTCTCATTTTGCTAATCTTCTTTATCAAGACCTAGCATCATTGCTATTGCGCCAACGACTGCGAATATAAGAAAGGTTGCAGCAAGCGCAAATAAAATTATACTCATAAATCAAAACATTTGATAACTTTCTTGCCGCATACAGTCTTGCTTGCGAAGTTGATTATCTCAGCAGCAACTACAAGAATAAGCATAGCAACAAGATAGCATATATAATACATACCTTTCATTAACTAATTCAAATTTCGGAAGTTTTTTCTTCCATTAAAATATTATTTTTTAATCTCTTTAAAAACTTAATTGTCTTAATATTCACGCTCGGTTGGTTCGCTACTTGAATACCATCTATATCACGCAATACTGGTCTTCCGTGAGTACTTCCAAAGATAAAGCATTCCTTACCCATCCATCGTACCATATCGAAACGTTGAAAATTGGACTTACCAATCTTATGTGAGGCTATTGTGTTTCTACGAATGCCGCCTTTCTTAGGGTTAGCAACGTGCAATGCCCTCGTATGGCGAGGAACACAACGACACATAAAGAAAGAACTCAACCGCATTGCGTGTACGTTCTTGGCAATACAGAATGCATCGGCTGCATGAGTCTTGGCAATACCGTTTTCAATGCGTGTATGTTTGGTAACATAACCATAAGTCAAGTGAACGTTCCTAAATTCTGCATTTACCCTTTTATAGACATTCCAACGCATGATGTTCATAACCGCAGCATCACGTAAGGAAGTACCACGCTTAATTTTCAACTCGAACTCTCCACGATGATAAGCTTTATGGCAGGTCTCACAAAGCGTTACGAGATTACTAGGAGAATTGCCACCTGTCTTGCGACTTTCCAAATGGTGAACGTTCAAAATAGGGTCTTTGCTCTTGCCTTTGCAGTGAACACATTTATGCCCATCCCTTGCCAAAACGTACTCCCTTACGTTCCAAAATCCCATTTGTTCTCCTTGCTGATAATCCTCACCATTGATGTCTGGGTTCTTGATTTTCTGAGCATCGAACTGAGCGACCTCGATTGTGGTCTTCGTGATAGGAAGTAACTTATGAACCAAACGAATAACCTTCAAGTGGCTCTCAATTCTTTTGTCCAACACTTGGTGCTAGCCAACCATCTTTCTTCTTGCGGTTGTCAAAACGAGACTTTCGATAGCGTGTCTTGTGGTTTCGCCTTGTCCGTCTCAACTCCCTACGAGTAGAAAGCAAATTCACAATATCACTTCTTAACTCGACTTGTGCTGCAAGCATCTCCTTTTTCTCGGAACTTGCCGAAACACCAATGTGCTTAGAACCTGCATCAATGCCAAGGCTCACATCTTGTGTATATGTGGTACTATCGTAATCCAACTGTACCACAAACGGAACACGGCTGACTACATGAGCCTTGCCGTGGCGAAGGAGATAACCTATTCTTCCTCCACGTTCACTTGGCATTATCGCCTTTCCGTCTTTGTTTTTTACGTAAATCATATTACATTAATTAAATTAATAAATCTCCCACCGAAGTGGGGTTGTGCGCCCATCGCCAATGTTATAGAATGGTTTCTTGCCGACAACACCGCAAGTTTCCTCGCTTTTAATCATCAACCGCAGTGGTCAGAACTTGGACGAATATCCTGACGTGCCTATACATTCATTCCTAACGTAGCTCCCTAATTCCATTCGGGGCTAAGGCTAGTCCGCTTCGGACGATTGAATGGATAATCGCTGTAACCTAATTAAAGGATTCCAAAACTTGAACCGCACCGATTCACGTGAATTGCATATATAATGGGCAAATGAAAAACTACATATCGAACAATGTAGGTGCATTTGTATCAGCCTCAGCAGATTTGCAATTCTTTACAGCTTCGTTAAAGTAACTGTCCTTTAATTCAAATCCGACACCAAAGCGACCCATCTTAATTGACTGATACACCTCAGAACCAATTCCGAGAAATGGTGTAAGAACCTTATCGCCCTTGTTACTCCAAAGAGTGATAGCTCGCTCGATTGTGTCCAGTTGGAGAGGACAGATATGCTTCTCGTCATTCTCGTCACGCCCCTTAACGCCATTAAGCGTTTTAGAGTAATCAATATCCATCCATACTGGCGAGGCGTACTTCTGCCAAGTATCAACTGATATATCGCAATGAACTGGGTGTTCATGTTCTCCTTCCTTGCGGAATACCATAAGATAGTCTGGTATTCCGACACGGCTCATAGCCGCATCTTTCTTCACTTGCTTATGGAGAAGACCGAGTGCCTTGGTTCTCTGCATTTCAGTTACAGGATTCTTCCAAATCGTTACTCTTGAATGATAAATGAAACCTACTTCTTGGAACGCTTCAAGAATCATACCAGAGAAATCACGAAGACCGATATAGCCTTCTTTGCCCTTTTGGATAGGTAAGTCCATACAATGTACGGCAACGTTACGACCGCTCCAAAGAACTCTGTATAATTCCTTGACGAGATACTTGAAAGCAGTAAAGAACTCTTTATAGTCCTTTGAATTACCCATATCCTCCAACTTATCGGAATATGTATAAAGTTCCGCAAATGGTGGAGAGAAAATAGAGAAACCTATACTCTCATCGGGAACATTCTGAATGAGCTGTACACAATCACCTAGGCGAATGTCACAGTTCTTTGATTGATACTTATTATCAACTTCCATCTTCTTTAACTTTATCTGATTATTGATGTTACGACACATAGCTTCGGTCATAGACTTCTGCATTTCAAGGAACTGCTTTTGCTTTTCCTCGAATGATGATTTCACGTTCTGCATCGTATCAAGAGTAATGATGTGGATATTTACCTCATTTTTCTGACCGAAACGATATGAACGTCTGATACCTTGGTATGTAGCTTCAAATGAGAAATCGAGTGAAGCAAACATCTGATTGCGGCAGTTCTGATAGTTGAGACCGAATGATGCAATCTTTAATTTAGTGATAAGCACTCTGAACTCGTTGTTTGCGAATCCTAGCAGCTTATCTTTCTTGTATTGCTTATTGTCACTACCCTTAACCTCAATAGCATCAGGAATCAGTTCACGAAGAACCTTGCCTTCCTCATCTTGCCCAATCCAGATAATCCAATTCTCAGAAGAGCCGTTTACTATCTCAGCAACTCTTTCAAGACGTTGTTTGATGGTTCTTCTAAGTTCCTTGTGAAAATCTGTTGCAGATACTGCCATATCATTAAAGAGAGCACCGTTATCTTTCTTCTCAGTAACGATGTAGTCTTCAATAACATTCATCGGTGGAAGGTTATATCCTTCATCACTAAAACCAATATCAGATGGTTTACTGAGCATGACTGCCCAAGTGGAAACGAAATCCCAAAAGTCTTGTTGAGCATGACCTTTCAATCTCCAGTCAGATGTTGAACCGCCATCATGCACAAAGTACATCGCAAGCATTTCGTTTCTTGTCATGATATTCAAGAACTCTGCATGATTACAAAGCTCTGTCGTGTCGTTTGGAGAAGGAGTAGCAGTACAACATAACTTATAAGGTGTATTCTTGAAATCTTCAATGAGTGCGGTTCTTGTCTTTCCTGCAAAGTTCTTCAATATTGAACTCTCATCAAGAACGACCCCCCCAAACAGATAAGCATCAATGTTATCCATATTATCATAGTTGGTAATATAGATACCAGCATCCAAGTCCTGGTCGAATGTCGTAAGAGCAATCTCAGTTACTTTGTACCCGAAATGAACTCCTTCTTTGATTGTCTGACCTATAACACCCAATGGTGCAAGAATAAGAACAGGCTTATTAATGTGATTTACCACTTGTTGTGCCCATTCTAATTGCTGATACGTCTTTCCCAATCCACAGTCTTCAAACATAGCAAAGCGACCAACTTTCAATGCTCGCTTAACACAATACTTCTGAAATGGGAATAGTTGAGGACTCAAATCACTATCCTCAACGTCAAAACCGCTTTCTTGAACGGCAGTCTGTTTTTCTGAGAGAAATTTCAGATAACCGTCTAATTCTTTTGTATTCATCTATTAAACTGTTTTTAAAAGGATGCTTCGTTTCCGAGGTTTCAAAAGACACACCGCATGCCAAACTTACGAGAGGTTTTATTTCCCCTTGGTGCGTTTTCAATTCATACTCTTGCCCAAAGAGCAACTCCACATCCTATTCTACGACAACCTTAGTCAGCGTAGGGGCGGTTTAACAACTAACCAAATTTTGAAATTATGAATGAAACTAAATCTCACAATAACTGTTTCCGTCAGGTGGATAGTCGATTATCTTCCAATCATTTTTTTTGATATGGATAGCTTCACGAAAAACCACAAACGGCTCACCATTATGACGTTTCTTGTTGTGTGCAACAATCTTATTGATACACCCCTTGGCAGTTATTCTGAACTCCCTGAGAGAATGAGTGTACTTTGATTTTACGTCACAGACAATCAATTTTCCGTCTTCCCAAAATATGAAGTCTGGTTTATAGCTATGACCGCTAACCATCAGTCTTTTATCGTACCGAATCTTTGTTTTGAGCTGTTTCGGCACAATCATATAAATGGATTTGAATATGCTGAGTTTTACTTGTCTATGAATACAAGAAACTCGTTTATCAGCAAGAAGAATTTGGTGATACAGATATTCTTCTCTACTATCGTACTCAGTACCATCTTTCGATGTGTACTTGTGTTGAATAACCCTAGCAGCAGCCATAGCTAATATTCTTTAGATACGTTACTAGGATTTTTCACAAGGTTAGCGTAAGCCTCGCAACCATACCTCTGAACCTCTCCAGTGGAAAACTGAACGATGTAATCGCCTGTGCGTGCTATCAAGCTGCCTCTTGTGCAATTTATCCTTGATTTGAACCGTTATAGATTTACCGTCCTCACCTACATCAACCCTTGACAAGTATCTTAGTTTTTGGAGCTGTTGCAGGTTGTCACGGTGAACCTTTATACTATATATTACTTTCATCTTTCTTTTTTGTTAAAACTTTGGCGGCAGACTAACTTAATAATCTGACCGCCAAGGGAAAACAGCCTAATTTTAAAATTTAATCATTTCTATATGACAAAGTAAAAATGCGCCCTTAGATGGTATCGAGCCATCTTCTCTACATACTGGTCGGAGCATTAAATCTGCGTATGTAGCGCATTACCTAATTGCTTTAAGGGCATAACTCAACGACTTATCACAAGCAGTTGAGAAAAAAGATAAATTATTTAAGTAAAAGAAACACTTAAAAAAGTGTATAATAAATAAAGCACTACTACTTTCACAAGCAGAAGTACATAGATAAAAAAATTGCAGTAGTTCTAGACTGACTCGAACAATCTCTAAGAGAACCAAAATCTCTTGTGCTACCGTTACACCATAGAACCATTTTAAAAGGCATGCTATTCTCACGAACAATATGCCTTTCGATAATAACTAAAAAACTAATAAACCTTATTTTGTATCACCTAAAAATAATGTTGCAGAGTACAGGATTCGAACCTGCGACCTCTAGGATATGAGCCTAGCGAGCTACCACTGCTCAAACCTGCAATTTGTGCAGCCTATCTTCACAGACGAGCTGCATTTAAATATAACATTCAGTTTCGCTGAGTTCTTGCAATCTCACCAAAACAATTCAGATAATTATTGGAGATACTATCGGACTCGAACCAACATTTCCATACGATAAGAACGGTATCTTCTAGTTGTATGGTGTGCTTCCGCTTACACCAAGTATCTCTTTGTTTTATGTATTTAAAGTACGAGAGTGTTCTCAACTTTAAAGTGTTATAGTCTCATTCTTTGACTCAACTCTATTCAGAGTTGGCTAGACTGTTATCTTTGTAATCGTCATTACCCTTTGCTTTCCACGACAATTCTTCTCGCTTGGCTGGATGCCAATATCATTTCCGTGGTAGTTCATCGGTGATAATTTCATCAATAACAGAATTACTAGTCTTACGTATGTCGCATACCCTTTCGTAATATCACCGCGTGCCAATGCCGCTCCTTTACTACATTCTTATATGCGCATACTATTCTGTGCATTTTATCAATATGTCAAAGAACTCTTCTCTTATTTCCGGTTTTATCACTCGAAGTGACAAACTGACTTTAAAAGAATTGCGGTTTCGGCAGGATTCGAACCTGCGACCTATCGGTTAACAGCCGACCGCTCTAACCTACTGAGCTACGAGACCCTATTGGGCGAGCACAAACGAATCAGCATTTACTCGCCCATCCACCACGCTTGGTGGGGTATGAAACAAAACTCCATTAATACACACGATGACTTTTCAAGCAGATTATCTATATCGCTTGCGAGGAAGAATGCAGAGTGACCTACCATGCAGTGTGGTAGCTTTCCGCTCTTTCTCAACTCAACTATGAACGACTTTCCCATACCTATGTATGATGCAGCTTCATCAGTTGATAGCCATTTCTTAGCAATCTTTTCGACCACTACTTTCTTCTTCGGTGTCATAGGCTAATCCTCCTGTTTTCGCTCAATCAAAGGAAAAACATCGTGTTCCTTTAATTCGTCATACAAGAAAAGCCTACCTTTTTGTGTCCACTTAGTGTGCATCACCGAACCAGGCAGAACCATTTCTGTGCGTTATCGCAATCGTATCTGACTGAACGTAGCCATAAGGAAGGAATTTAGCGTACAATATCCATTGACCACCAACTTTGTGCTGGATGCCGAAATTCCTTAGAAGAACATTGAACGCCTTTGCGGAATATCCGTAGTCCTGTGCAATTTGCGTTGTTGCCACCGTTTCCTTACTTGCAAGAATCATATCAACGTAAGTAACCTTTGGTTTCATTTCTGCTATCGCTCCGTTCAACTCAACAATCTCTTTTGAGTTTGCTTCAAGCTGTTTTTGTTGCTCCTCAATTTGTTGCTGTTGCTTTGCAGCTAACATAAGAGCTTCGGAAAACGATTGAGGAACCTGATACTGTTCTCGTTCTTTTATCTCCAGTTCTTCCCAACGATTGATTATTTTCTCTCGAAGAAGCGCATCGTAACCGCTTGCGAGTATTAAGCAACCTTTCTTGGTAAGACTGTAACATCTTTGTTGTCTGTTCGATTTATCAGTGTAAGAGGTCAGTCCAAAATTGGACGCATCTACACCTTGCGCTAACAAACTGTCAATATCACGTAAAACGTGTTGATGCTGTTTTCCTGTAACCGTTGCTATTTCGAGCGATGTCATTGTTTCTTTCTTGATAATCTCTTCCATTTCAACCTCCTATACATTATTTATTATTTTACTCAGCCTTCACTCGCTTTCGGTACTTAACATTCTCACCAAGAATAATATCTCTTGTATGAGGGTCTGTAAGACCAATTGTAATTGTGTTGCCTTTTAGGAAAGTGTAATACACATTTCCATCATCCCTTGGGTAGGCTTTCTTTACGTAAGTAACAGCCCCCTTTGCTGCAACACAAGCGAGATAGTTTGGCAATTCAACTACTAACTGACCGCCTACACCGATATTCTTAACATCTTCGGCAGTAACCTTATTCGCTTTCATTTCCTAATTATTTCTAACTCGTTTCAAATTATTAACTAAAAAAACTTGGTGAAACGAGGTAAAACACGTATCTTTGCGGTGTCAAACGTTTAGGATGGGTCTTACACTCATTCCACCTTGCTTTCGTCTTTCGGTTTCACTAACTGATTGACGATTGCAAAGGTACTATAATTGCTCGAAATCACCAAATATTTTCGGGTAAAATCGTGTGATTTAAATATTTATTAACATTATTCGTGTGATTTAGTTACGTATTTGCAACTATGGAGAGTAATTTAGAGTTAATTGGGCGGATAAAGACCCTTATGAATGATAGTGGTGATAGTGCCAACGCATTCGCAAAGAAAGTTGATATTGACCCTGGCAACTTCCGCAAGAAGCTAAAGGGCGAGTATGGAATAACAAGAAAAGACCTATATAAGATAAGCAAGAAACTCGGTGTTAGTCGTGAGTGGCTTGAAAACGGCACAGGCAACATCTTTGTTAGAACTGCATATAGTATAGGTGGTGACATCAATATCGGTAACAAGGTTGAGAAAGCTGTGCAAGATGCCATGAGCGCATCAGATGATTCAGCTTTCAGCAAGGCATCAAATATCCTTGGTGGTAGTGAGAACGCACTAGAGCGAGAAAACAGGCTACTCCGTGAGCAGCTCGCACAGAAGGATGCTCAAATTAAGCAGCTAATGGATTTGCTGGCAAAGAAGTGAGAATGCAAGCAATATGCAAGCAGACATATTTTAAAACAACCACAACATTATAAAAATCAAAAAGTTATGGCTGATACAGACAAGAAGATTATCCTCTTAATTACATAAAATATATTCTGATTGATTATCAGTAAGTTATAAATATACGTTTGTTGTATTAGCAGTGCAAAACAGCCCTAAAAACCCCGTAAAACGGATAAAAACTAGGTGTTTTTGCAAGCAATATGCAAGCATAAAGAATAAATGAGTTATGAAAGTATATATTGATAGCAGAGATTTTAAGGTGTACTTATCTGTTACGCATAAGTACAAGAGGTTTTATCTGTCAACTGGATTACAGACAACAGAGAAGTTTGACGGAATGGTTTTTCCTCGTTCCGACAAGTCGGCAAAGTCTAAGACCAACAGACTTGCACAGATATATAAGATGTGTGATGATTACATCAATGAGCATAGCAACGAAAGCGTTGACGAACTCAAAGAACATCTTAAAGAGTTGATTGTTGGCAAGAAAAGGAACAGGAACACCATTATTAGTGCAATAGAGAAGTTTATCGACACAAAGGATAAGACAGGACACTATAGCCGCCTACAAACATCTTATAACGGATATTTCCGTATATGATGAGAATGCCACGCTTGACGGAATAGATTTTTCGTGGGTAGAGGGATTCTATTAAGCATGAGGAAGAAAAAGGCAGATGCAACAATGGTATTATTGGAGATATTGATAAATTGAAGTCAGTATTTAACTGGGCAAGAAGAAAAAAGCTCACTACTAATTATCCATTTGAGAGGGCAGCTTTCAAGAAAGATAGAACACGCAAGAGAAATCTATCTGTAGAGCAGTTGCGAGCCATACGAGATATTAAACTCGATGCCCACGATAGTATATATAGAGATTTTTTTATGCTTGGTTTCTATTTGATAGGTACGAACTTGTCGGATATTCTAGACCTTACCAAGGAAGACTATAAGGACGGACGTATATCATTCTTCCGTAATAAGACGAACAGATTGTACGATATTAGAGTTGAGCCAGAGGCTAAAGAGATTATAGATAGATACAAGAATAATAGCAGCAGCAACGAATTATTTTCGTTTATGAGGATTACTCATTCAGCAGGGTATGCTCAGTTTACGACAAAATGTAACTATTGCCTTCGTTCTCTAGGAAAAAAGGTATATGACGGAAGACGATACGACCGCACAAATGATGCGATTGAGCCAGACCTGACAAGCTATTGGAATCGCCATACGTGGGCAACGTTCGCCGCAAAGATAGGAATACCTATGGAGATTATCGGAAGGGCATTAGGGCATTCTATTTGGGATAATTCAATAACTGGAGTGTACGTAGAATACGATACATCTAAGATTGACGAAGCCAACAGAAAGGTCATTGACTATCTGAATGCTGATTTAGAGTGTAATAAAGACAATAAATAAAACTCAAATGATGTTTTGAGTTTTCTAAAAGGGCAAATAAAAAAGGGAGGCTATTAACCTCCCTTTCTTGCTATTTATATAATTGTGCCAAGAAAACCCAAAGGTCTTTAGCCTCTGGGATGAATTGGCACAAAAATTAGCTTTGTTTCTCAATGTATTTTCTGAAGGTGTCACCATTTGCATCATATATATTGAAATTGTGTAATATTTTGAAAATAATTGCATTTTTCCTTTGTATTTCGAGAAAAAATTCGTATCTTTGTACATTATGAAGATGATACAGAAGACATATAAGTTCAGGCTTTACCCGAATAAGGAGCAAGAGATGATGCTTGCGAATTATTTTGGCAGCGTCCGTTTTGTCTATAATCATTTTCTCGCCGAGCGCAAGGAGCAATACGAGAAGACCAAGAAAAGCCCAAATTATTACGAGCAAGCAAAGGAACTGACTGCAATGAAGAAGACTGAGGCTTTCTCATGGCTAAAGGAAATTAACAGCCAGACCTTGCAGCACGCCTTGCGCCACTTAGAGACCGCCTACGTGAACTTTTTCAAAGGTAGGGCTAAGTTTCCACGCTTTCATTCAAAGAAGCATGGTGGCAGCTTTGCCGTTCCACAGTATTTCAAGGTTGAGGGAAACAGAATATTCATCCCGAAATTCAAGGAGGGTATCAAGTTTGCCAAGAGCCAAGATGTCAAGGGCGAATTAAGAAACATGACGGTATCTGTTACACCAAGCGGAAAGTATTACGTTTGTATTATGGCACAAGTTGAAATCGAAGACTTGGAGAAAACCAATTTAAGTGTCGGCATTGACTTGGGTTTGAAGGACTTCGTGATAACTTCCGATGGTGACAGATACACATCAAATAAGTTCATCAAGAAATATTCAAAGAAACTTGCTTCGATGCAGAAGCACCTTTCTCGCAAGAAGAAGGGAAGCAATTCTTGGAACAAGCAACGCATCAAGGTAGCAAGATTGCAAGAGAAAATCATGTCTTGTCGAAAAGACAAGCTGCAAAAGGTTTCCACTGACCTCATCCGCAAGTATGATGTGATTTGTTGCGAGGACTTGAATGTGAAGGGCATGGTTAGAAACCATCACCTCGCCAAGTCCATTTCCGATGCAAGCTGGAGTGTATTCGTCACGATGTTGGAGTACAAGGCGAAGTGGTATGGGAAAGACCCTTTCCAAGATAGGAAGGTTTTATCCATCCTCAAAGACTTGCCATCATTGCGGTTACGTCAAGGAAGATTTGTCTTTGTCTGACCGTTACTACACTTGCCCTAATTGCGGCAAGTTGATAGACCGTGACCTGAATGCAGCGAAGAATATACTTGATGAAGGTTTAAGAAATATATCGGCAGGGACTGTCGATTACACCGATGGAGAGGGCGTAAGACTTGCTCGCAAGCATTCCTCGATGAAGTCGGAATCCCACAAGTCTTTAACTTGTGGGTAGTTCAACTTCTTGCGATAGTCAACAGAGCCGTCAATGAATGCGTGCATGAACAGACTATTATTGTCAATAGGTACGCTGATAGGCTCATTGATAAAGTCCTTTGTGACTTCCGAATTATTCACCAATGCAGCAACAAGACGTTTCTTCTCGTAATTGAATCCTTGCGTGAACCCTGCCGCAAATGGTGTAAGCGAGTGAAAGAATGGTGTTTGCTCTTCACTCAGATTTTGCAGTCTCTGTTTCAGAGTCAGTTCCTTGGTCTTTTCCATCATTATTCTTCTTTTTAATTTCTTCCTCCATTTTATGCAAGCGTTCAACTTCTTGCTCGTAGATGTTATCAATCGCATCAGAATGCTTTAGGTATTGTGTAAGGCTCTTCTTGCGCTGCATAAACTCAGCCTTATTCTTATACTTCATACCTTGTATTGCTGTCAGTCTGTGACGCTGCATTTCAAGGTGCAGTTCATCGTAAGCCCATAACGTTGTCTGTACCGCTTTTTTCTCATTACTCTGTATTTCCTTTGAGAGATTAACAAGAGCTTTGTATCTTCTGTTCTCCTCGCTTATTACCAGTTTGAATATTCCCCAACTGAATACGAATCCAAACCAAACGAATGCAACACTCCAACTACCAGTACAAGCGTTCATTATGGCGAACGCTATACCTAATAACATTTCGGCATAGTAAATATCAAACCAGCCAAATCGTTTCTTAATCATTTTCTTCATATTTTTTGCTCATTAATTTGTTAAGACGCATATAAAAGTACTCGTCAGATTCTCCTTCATTTTTGAATGTTAAATGATTTTGTTCCAGGAAATCAAGGATTATATAAATGCTTTTCTTTCCTAGATTTCTAAGATTCTTTAAAGAATTAACATCAAGCTTTCTTAGTAAGTCGCCAACCGTATATACTTCACTACATCTAAATATGTTCATAATACGTACAGGGAAACCAAAATTGCCGATATTCTCAGATAAAATCTTTGGCGGAGTAGCAATATCACTAGTAGGTTTATCGCCCTTCTCACGTCTGTAGGAATCAAAATCCATCTGCATATCCTTAATTTTTTTGTTCAGTCTTGCAACCTCAGATACTAAATGTTTGTTGGTAGAAATATGCTCGATAATCGTAATTTCGTTACGTGATAACTTATCGCATGTCTTCTCTACTATCTGACGAATCCTAGTAGGTGTAAGGTCGTACTCATCTGCTAGGTCTTCAAAAGTCTTACCTTTGATAATCCCTTTTAGAATTTGGGATTCACGATAACTAATATGCGGCGCAATATCTAGATAAGAAATGGCATCTATCGCCACAAATAACATACCTATTGCATTAGCTGATAATTGCCCCTTTGCTGTAGCAGCGTTTCTCGTTTCGGCAAGTTCTATATTAATAGCATTCTTGCGCTCTTTGAGTTCTTTGAGCTTATCATCTATCATCTTTTCGTTGACTGCAAGCATTTTGTACTTCTGAGCGTACTTCTCAATATCCTCGCTATTCACATACACGATACTATGGTCTTTATAACTGCCAATCAGACCCTGCTCTATATAGTTACTAATAGTCTGTCTTGATACTCTCAGTATCTCGGCAGCTTTTCTTCTTGTGATTCTATCCATATTACCAACTCTTTTATTGTTTCAGATTTAATCTGCCAATCTCAGCTCTAGCTGCTGAATAACGTTGTCGATTGTCTTTCCCTTATAGTCAATGGCAATTTCCTTCAATATTGCAATCTGAGCCGTAATTTTAATTCTATCTGCTGCTGTCATCATATTCAATATTATTTATTAAGATGCGGTGCTTGCAAAGTCGTAATGAACAACATAGACATAACCGCCATACATCTTTCCGTAAGTAACCTCTATGAAGTCAAAGATAATATCTCCACAATCCTTGCATGGAATCAAAGGTTTAGTAGGGAACGCTTTGTATTCCGTATAATAACGACTTACTTCTTGTGAAAGTAACTACTTAAAAATATCCACTTCTCCATACTTCGAGAATACACCTTTGAACTCGTTTTCATTGTCTATAGCAACAACTACTCCAAGTTCTTCCTTGATACGTACACCCTCATATTCGTTGCAAACGCCGTTAAATATTGTTGATGTAGTAAGAACCCCTTTAATCTCTTCCATATATCAATTTCTTAAAATGTGAACACTAACAGCCTTGTTTACTGCATTAGGCTGCGACTCATTAAAACTCTTGATAAAGTTACGTTCCATTTCTTCAGGAAACATAGCTTTTTTCGGTTTCGGCATTGATAACGTTCCTACTACTTTGTACCCCCCCCCATAAGGGTGATTACACACTTTCGAGTGATTGTTTCTTCTCCAAACATATTATTCTGTTTTATTTGTGTATATTACTTAACTTTCAGAACAGATGGCAAATATTTCTCTACATACTTCTTTCTCAAATATTCTATTACATGGTCGTATGAGTGAAGAAAACCATCATTAATAAGCATTGCAACTTGTCTCTCCATATTAAACAATTCGTATTGTTTTTCTTCTTCTCCTTGCTTATTTCTCATTTCATGTTCGTGCTTTCCGAACACAACATAATTTATCGCTTTTGCTACTTTACACATAGCTACTGGCATAAACTTCTTACTGACAATTTTACCAATAGATGTACCAAGCTCTTTATATGCGTCGCCGGCATCATTTCTGTATTTCAGCATCTGGTCGTATATGAACTTGATAACCTGAACCTCGAATCGAGGATTAAGCCACATCGCAAACTTAACGAAGAGGATTGGATGCATCCAAGTTCCTCCACCTCTATCAGACCTTGCGTTCGATTTTACATACGCAGATTTTTGCGTATGTAGATTTTCTTCTTCCATCAGAGCAGAAATAAACTCCTTTGTGTTGTCGTTATCGAAGAATTTTGTAATCTCCTTCTTCTCTCCACTTGCTTCATTCCACTGTTTGAGCAAGTTTGTAGCATTGAACATACTATCTTTTGTCCTTTGCTCGACCAAAAAATTACCCATTGGTCTCTTCATTACTTGATTTGTAATCATCTTCCCTATATTTAATGATTTATAATTAATATTGTTCCTTATAAAAAGGTTATATGAAACAGGCAATAGACCTCTGAGAGAGTGGTTCTCCCCCTTACCCCCATCATTCATTGAAACGATGAGAGCTTGGAAGGAATATTCCACTCGAAGTTACATGAACCCAGTATAATGAGCCCCTTCGGTCGGGTCAGTTGCCAAATCGTACAGCACTTAACCTAAGCAGCTTTCGGGGTACGCCCCGCCCTGCCCGCCTTCTGCCTTCAGTTCCTGCGGTGTCACCATGCACCTCTTGTGACGTGGGTTTTAAGTCTGTGTAGCCGAGTGTATTTAGCCGACAAGCCACCAAGACTACTTGCTTACTCTCGAAAAAGAATAGGGAAAGTGAAAACCCTATCCTTTGTTCGTATTGCGCTCCGAACTCTGGATAGGGTTTCGTATAGGGAAGTGAATAATCACTCAAATATACTTATATGTCCGCTGTTTAGTGCGCAATTACTAACAAGCACTGCAAAAGTACATAAATTCCTGCGAACCACCAAATTAGCTGATTTCTCATTAACTCGCTTTATTGTGGATAAATATGGATAACCTATATTTAATAGGCTTTACGGGGATTTCCAACTTTAACATTTCTAAGTTTAATTAACACGAAAAATGCCCCGCACCACCAAAAATGATGATGCAGGGCGATATGATAGGTATAAAAGAAATGCGAAAGTAAAGCCTCTCCATTGAGCACCAACGGCAGGGCTGAGATAGATATATGAGTTCCAAGATGATAAATTCATCGCAAAGATAGGCAAAATATCTGGGAACTCAAAGAGATAGTGAAAATTTCTTCTGTAAGCGGTTAAAATAGTCTGTTGGTATGATTTGCCGTTGCGATAGTTTAAACGTCTTGTATGCTACATAAAACAAATCCCCGCCTACCATAATAGATAAGCGAGGAAATACTATAATTAGCGTATGTATCTAAATCAAATCCTTCATCATATTATCAAATGCAGGATTTTTCCAAACGACTTTGTTGTTTTTAACCAAGTCTTTTATATCTGACTTAGAAAGATGAAACCACTCACCTTTCTTATTCTTTGATGCAAAGCGGTTGTGCCAACGTTTTTCTGAATCCCCTTCGAATACTGCAAGCATTTTAATTGTCGGATTCCCTATAGACATAGCACGTAAACGCTCAAAAAAGTTAAAAGAACGTCCTATTTTTATCAGATTCGTATTATCGATTGCTAAATAAGTATCGAATTGTCTTTTTTTGTTTTCGCTTGAGCAAAGTACATCAAACATACCTTTCAGTAATGCACTTGCGTAAGGATAGACGATTACACCAGCGTTATACAAGAATTTAGCATCACCAATAAAATAATCGAAATTATACAAATCTGTTTTATCCTCTGTTATTTCAGATAACACTGACATAAACACATCTATTACATCTTGTTTTCTGAACATCATCAAACTATCAATGATATTATCGTTATCGTCCACCAGTTCGCATATAGTAAACACCTCGCAACTCATAGCTTCGTTAGCTATCATTAGTCCAAAGTTCTCGGTATCTTTGGATAACATCCCTTTTTGGTGCAAGATGCGGATTTTATCGTCCAACACTTCACAAATAGATGCAAATTCTTTAGAATCTATCGTAAAACGCTCAGTTCCTTTCCAGTAGTTACAGAGTATGTTATATGTAAGTTTATCTGTAGTACGGACACAGCTTTTACCTTTGATGGCTGCATTGATTGTTTGCAATACCAAATCCTGCCACGGCTTAGATATGTTCGATTTACTCTCAATACCATTATCTCCATAGGATAACTCCTTTGAGCCAAACATTTCTGCAAATTCGTTTAGCTTGTGGAAGACATACTTTTCAAAATCACTTTCTGTCATATCGCTAAGTTGTTAAACAAAAAAACTGCGCTACGAGTTGTTCAAAGGTCTTTCAGCAAAACCTCCGATGGTAGTTTCCTATCCACCGACTCGGCGCAGTAATTCTTATATAATTACTTTATACTCGAAAAGATTGTAGGTACAATAAACGCACCATCTTTGCAGACGATGCGGCAACTATACCGCTGAAATGATTTTTGAACGTTGCAAAGATACGAAAAATATTCCAATCTTGCGTGTGCTAAGTAAACCTTTAACCAAACTTTAACATTTGACAGTTATTAATTCTTCGATTAATTTGTTTTTGGGTATAATAAATCCCCACCTACAAATAAGCAAGTGGGGAAATTGTCATTTTATAGTATCAGCAACTTGAATATTACCCATATTCAATATATTGCCAGATTTAATACCATCTGTTCCAAAATTATAATCGGTACAAGCGTCCACGTAGGCATTTGCAAATATTACACCAGCTTTGCTCTTATCTTTAATGAGTCTCAGAAGAGTTTTATCTTTTTGGCTAATCATAAAGTCGAATTTAAATCCATCCTTAACGCAATCTAGTACACCATTTTGGTATCTATCATTGTCACACCATTCATACAGGATGCCATCAACCTTTATATTGAAGTATTGAAACTCGTTTCTTACATGACCGCCAAATCCGTTTTCTCCGATAGCACGGAAATTAATGACACAAAGGCTGTCTGTTGCCCAAACCACCTTTAGATTAGATACCTTAAAGTCTTCGGGGTTGATTGCATTATTATCAATCCAGTTTTTAAGATTCTCCTTCGTTTGCGACACAAAAGGAATTTCTTTTGGTTTTGGCTTTTCCTTTGGCTTACTGCCACAACTAGTAACAAACACCACGGCAATCATAATTGCCATAAGCATTAAAATCTTTTTCATTTATAGTGACTTAACCGTGGTGTCGAGGGCTGAAGGGTTGTTTTACATCAGATTTCCGTTGCTTTTATCGTATAGACGAATTTTAAAAGACCATGAGGGTTGTATTGGATAAGTCTTACCGACACTGCGGTCTCATCAGCGAGGAAGGCAATAGCTTCTCCTGCAACGGTCTTCTGTATCTCAAGACTACCATCGGGGTTCAATATTTCTTTTGCCTTTTTCATGTCACTTGCGACAATCAGACCTGTTTCGCTAAGGATGCCTCTCTCAATAGCGTTCTTCAGTTCTTTGATACTGTTGTTGTTGAAATTTTCCTTTGCAACAACCCGATTGAATTTGATATTAGTTGTTATCATAAGATTGCTTTGACCGTGATAGCGAGGGCTGAATAGGTTTATTTTACTTCATTTTCGTCTCCAATAACATCCGTGAGCTTGTTGACAAGGATGTCGCAAGCTTTAGACAGACTGTTCGCACATTGACGGAGCAACATCATTTCTGATATAACGTCATCGTCTCGCTTTCCGTCGTGCTTTGGATATGCTAAGTCAACCATATCAATGCTATGATTACTAACCAAGTCATTGATTAACTCATAAACATTATCCACCTTATTCTTGACTGTAATTAAATTCTCTGTTGTCATATTCTTTCCGCTTATCCGTGATGCGTAGGGCTATATATTTATATTATTTTCAAAAGATAACGCAAAATGCGTCATTATATTGTATGTAGGGCAGAAATTTTTAATCTTTATTTCTGCCCATGGCGCAATCGAACAATGTGCCGATTAGCCAAATTGCTATTAAGAATGCCATAACTTTTTCCGTTCTAATCGTGATACATTATTGAGATATTATAGTTGCATTCAAGACTTCTGACGAAATCAAAGAAATCGTTTTCCGTCATATTGATACGGCAACTGGGTATCTTAGCATTTACCATTTCTCCATCATCGTACACTATGTTATGGAGTTTCTTAAATATCTTTCCTTTGAGTGATGCTATAATCATAACTTATTCCTCCTCTGTATTATTGTTGTTGTTATTCAGTTCCTTGTAATACTGCTGAATCTCCTCATCAGTCATACCCTTTTCTCGCATTACACGATAGTTTGCAGAACCACGTCTGAAATTTATCTGAGTACCATATACTGAGCGTAGATTGTAATACGCACTTCTTACTAGTTCTTTGGTTAATACCTTGCCAGTGGACGAATAAACGCCCATCTGCTGCAACATCATAGCTGCATCGGCAAAGTTAGGTGTAGTCAATTCCGTGAAGTCATTGGTACACTTCTTAACCACATTCCATATAGCTTTGTTGCAAGGTTTCTCAGCAGCCTCTTTCTTTCGCTTTTCCGATGCTGCCTTCTGTGCATTTGATAAGTCGCATTTTCTAGGTCTGCCTAATTTCTTAACGACCTTACCAGACTTTGAGATAAACTCTCCGTCTTGTGCCAACTTCTGCTTGCGTACTTCCAATGCGCTCTGTGTTCGCTCCTGTATGAGTTCACGCTCCATCTGTGCCGAGAATGAGAAAGCAAATAAAAGCATTTCGTCTATCGCTTTCAGATGGCTGCAATCAAGGTCAATGCCCATCTGAACGATAACCAATCGAACACCACGTGGTTTCAGCTCGTCATTAACAAACTTGTTGATGTCACTCATGGAACGACCGATACGGCTGACCTCTGACACGATAAGTATATCACCCTTATCAAGCATCGGCAATACTACCTTACCAAGGTTTCTATCCTTATAAGATACCTTACCCGATACTCCTTCCTCCTTCACTTCGTGAGTAGCTTTCAGATTGTGACAATTCAACCATTCGTTGATTGTTCTTTCTTGCTGCTCCAATGTCTGCTTCTCAGTAGAGACACGACTGTATATTATTACTTTCTGCTTTGGCTCATCATCATCGGTCATGTTTGCCTTTGCGTTGCAGCTTTTGTCCGAACGGCAAAGGTAGTGACCTTCTGCCATCATGCAGTAAGGGCAATCCTTACATCCGATGTTCACGATGTCGTATTTTACAGATGTGCCACCTGCATTCATGATTTCTGTTGTCTTCATTTCTCCTATCTCCTATCCTATCTCTTATTACTTAAAACGTTACTTTCTGCTATTTATTATCCACGATAATTGAATGATACATGAAAATCGCTACTTTTACGCTCTCGGTCATTCTCAATCACTCCAAACATATAAGTATCAATTATGTAATCTACATCATTGTTCTTGTCATGTTCAATTCTCTTCACCCATTCCTCAACAATACCAGAACACCAAGCATCGCCAAGAAATCTAACCAGCAATTTGTTATCGTTTTCCTGTCGTACCAATATTGGCTCGTTGCCGACAAATCCAACCATTTCTGTATTGTCTTTGTTCCAAGAATATTGTCCATCATTGAACAAATCTCTTACCAACTCATCAAGACAAAGGTCTTTGTCATTGATAGGGCAATGAGCAGCATTCTTAATCTCCATAGTCTTTAATATATTAATAAACATTACAATAAGCGTCATATATTGGCAATGATGTGAACTTGCGCAAATAAGATGCAATCTGTTTCACTCTCAGCATATTTACAAAGCTGCTCATAAATGAGTTCCAATTGATACAGATGTATTTATCTGTAATCTCTACCCATATATCTTCGTTGTCGATACATTTATATTTGAGATATAATGTATCAATCACTTCTTTGATAGTCTTTTTCTTCATAGTCTTACTTCAATTCTTGTTCTACAATATCAAAATTATCCCACGTCTCACCTTCGTTGTCTGAGATATGATAGAAGAAATCTGAAACGCTGATTTGGAAATCATCACAATCCAATGAATGCTTATAGCTTTCCAATGTGTTCAGACCTTTGCATTCCATCGCTTTTCTAGCCTTATCTCTAGTATCGAAGACTTCTGCATCAACCTCAACTGCCTCACCCAGTCCATGCTGGTGTGAATTGATAACTACATATACTTTCATAACTTAACCCTCTACTTTAATAATTCCACGTCTTACCAAAGCTTTCACGAACTCCTCTAGAGTTAACTCCGACTTGTCATTGGTATATGCGCTATTGTATCTCCAATCGACTTTGAGAGGCTTATCCAAATCATATCTCCAAATTTTGTCCGTGTCACGATAATCTCCTGCCAAAGCTATCTCTATCATCTGTCTGCCGTGAGTGATGTGTATTTTTGATTTATCATTGCAATTATCAAGCTCGCAGTCGTAGTTCTCTAAGAAACTCAGTTTTTCAAGTGTCTCATCATGCCACTTTTCAACCTTTTTGTCTTCCACGCTCTTTTCGATAGCCATCTTCTTTGATTCTGCTATCATTAACTTTTCCAACTCGTTCATAACTTAACCCTTTCTACTATTTTGAAGTGATTATTCTTATAAAATCTAACAATACATCTAAGTTTGATTTGGTTAGATAGAAATATTCAAATGTACCTAATCCCCATATACTTTCAGATGTATATTCTGCATGCAAATCCATATAACAAGGTGATACATGAGGAAACTTAAAGCAAGGAACATTCAGATGCTCGCAAAACTCTATTTCCTCTGTAATAACATACCCACGTAAAAATGCTATAGTACTCAGTTCATTTTTCTCGTCATCAACATAAGTTGTTCCTATATTGAAGCTAGACAAATTGCACCTACCTATATTCTGCTTAATATATTCCAGTGCCTCTTTTTTGTTATTGTCTTTTCCATATTGATTAATGTTTAAAATTTGTTTCGATAAACATTATTTGATGAATATCCAAGATGATTGTAGTCTCCAAGAAATGAGTCGTTTATTATAAGTAGCTCATTCGTTCCGTCTATTCTATACTTGCAATTATTGAAGTCAATATGAAAACGGCTATTATGGATAGCAATGTAAATTACCTTGCTTTCTGCTTTGGCTACCTTGATAGCCTTTCTTAATTGATTTACGTTCATTTTATGATGTATTATAAAAGTTTGTATCTGTTATTAATTCGCTAATTTCTTTGCTCCGTGGAGGTGGCAAAGGTAGTGTGTGTACTACTTTACCAACACCACATAAACAATCGCCTACAACCACATTTAACGGCTTGTTTGCTGCAATATCCAACCACATATTGTTCGGTGGAATATCCAAGCATGAAGGAACACCGATAGACATAGCCACAACCTTTGCGGTTGATGCCATTTCTTTGTGCTCTGAGACGTTTTCCTTTGTAGGTGGTGTAATTGTCCGCTCGGTACATTTCTCGCTCGCTAGATGCTCATTTGGCACGCTATCCAATGTATCATCAGGTACGGCTTCAATCTCTTCTTTGCTTGATACCAATGATTTCTTTTGTTGCTCCTTAAATAGCTTTTCCAATTTTACACCATACCTTAAAAAAGAAAGCGCATCCACGATAGGAATTACTCTTTGTTCGCTTTTCATCAGGCATAAACTCTTTGCAGAATCCAGACAATGTAAACAATTCTCCACAGAATATAATCTTATTGTTTTCTGCTGCAATAACCTTTGTGCCATCAATGAAGGTAAGTGCATCGCCTACATTTACACCGATAGCATCAAAGCTAAACTTATTGCTAGACTTATCCAATGATACTACCTTTGCAGGTGCATTCGTTCGTACCTTTGCTTTCTCGCTTTTAAGGTACTTTTGCGTAATGTCGTAGCTTTCTTGACAGAGTATGTTATTATAGCATTCCTCAGTTATTTGGTAATTGGCTAATGTGTATTCAAGTTCTTTTCTTGATACTGCCAATACCTTACACTCGGAAGGATGCACAAATGTTTTTGAAACGAGATAGCTATCACTATCTTTATAATATGTGCCAACATCGTATCTGACAATTCTGCCATTCTCCTTTGTGTAATAAATCTCGCAGCTTTCTTCTTTGTCTGTAGGCTCTTCTTTTTCCTCAGTTGTAACATCTTCCACCTTTGCGGGAATAACGTTTTCTGTAGGCTCATTTGCAGGCATATCAAAAGATTCTGCAAAGCCACAATAATCGTATGCACCAATGTAGCCATCAGATAGTTTGAATCCGTCATACTCATCATCAATATACATCGGCATCATCACACCAACTTCCAAACTACCTACATACACCAAAGCTTCATTAGCATATCTTCCAAGTGCAAAATTAAAGTTTTCAAATCTCAGCAGACTATCAACCTTTAATCCAATCGCAAAATTCTTGTTTGGTATATTTCCGCACTCGCAAGAAATCTCAATACCATCATGATTATCATACATTCCGTTAATTGTGAATGTAATACGATTATCATTTTCTTTATGCTTGATTATTACTAAACCGATAGAGTTAAAACCTTTGTTTTTCTTCAACCATTTAGAAATGCCCTTCCAAGTCTTTTTGTTGATGGTGCAAAGATTATCAGGACTAATCTTAGGTAATACAGAAGAGTAATTTACGTATCTGTTTGCCTCAGTCTTAGAGTAATATCCACAGCATTCAGATACCCAATATGTATTGCCGTTTGGTTCACGTACCAACTTGCAAGTAAGTGTACTACCAGACTTAGCCAATGAGCACATCTTTTTGAAGTCTTTTCCATTTACCAAAGGCAAATTGTAATCGTATGCAAAATGTTCCGTGCTTACCACATCCAAGCCCTTAATTAGCATCGTGTGCCCATCACTAGCGGCTGCCCTGCCGTTTCTAATATCCAAGCATACATTTCTCATAATAGGGCGCAAATCATCATTTGCACAATGCAAAGATAGCTTAGAGTAGTATTTGTTGATAAGTACTTTCACGGTGCAAAGTACTTCATTATTATCTTTCTGCTTGATAAACATTCTTTTCTTGCTACCAATGCTAGCTAACTTTTCAAACTTAGCTACCAATGCAAAGATTTGAACTACACAAAATGAGCAAACGAAAGATAGCACATTTACACTCGCCATCGGTGCAATAAAGCAATCTTTCTCAACTATCTTTTGTGCGCTATAGTCATAGACTTTTTTGTTTTCAGTCTCCAAATAGCCATCCTTAAATGCGCTATCCTTCATCTTTGCCAAATCGGATGCGGTGTAATTGCCTTCTTTTACATTTACACCCTCATTAAAAACCTTATCGGCTATCTCATACAACTTGTTTAAGATAGCCAAATTCATTTCTTTTTCACTCATATATCCAATTGTTTAAAAGTTACACATTTAACGGATTTAAGATTGATATACAATCATTCCCGATTTGATGATGTTGCTTGTACCATACCAATGTATCAATAACTCGCTTATCATCTACGATATTCTTTCTAGAGTGAAGGGTATTGTCTGTAATACTCTCACCAACTTCAAAAAGACTACCTACTGCAATATGGTTATTAATGCAAGCTATTTGATTCTGTGGCATATTTGACAAAGTTACAATATACTTTTTCATTCTCTTTTCTCCTATCTTTTAATTAAACTTTGTGCCGTGCCAAATCTCGCTTTTGGAGGTAGTCTCTAACTACTCACGGCTATAGTAACTTTTAAGCAATATCAAACTATTTGTATGTAGGCTTGTAAGTCCAATCGTATGCGGTATATTTGCCGCTTTTTATTACTACCTTAAACTCAATCACCCTTATAAAGGCTTTATTGTTCATTCTTGCATCCATATAGTCTAATACTTTCTTTTCAATGTTATCTTTTGTACCAACTATTTTTTTAATTAGATAACGTTTGCCTGAATGAGAAGGCTTTTCCAAATATTCTTTTATTTCTGCTATCATATCTTTTATATTATATTACTTATTTTGTGGTGCAAACGGAATCGAACCGTCTAGAGATACCGACTATCTTTGCACCTATCCAATATTATAATAATATTGCTTTTGCCGCTTTTCTTGCAGCTAATAAAGCCGCTCTGGTAGTCTTTCCTTTCTTCTCACATACTAATTTAGTACTACCTTTATGAAAAATACGGCAAACATATTCTTTTCCAAAATTCACGGAAAAATAACAAACATCATAGGTATAATTACCTATCTTTGTTTCTGATACACCTGCATAAGTCATTTTTTTGCGTTTTAAAAGGTTATTTACTCTTTTACGTATCTGTTCCAATTGCGCCCTACAATAATGCCTAATACGTAAGATATAAGGGCGAAAACGAAAGGTATTGTTATATCCATATCCAATTAGTTTAAAAGAAAATCGAAGAACTTTGCAGCACGTATTTCATATTCATTTGCCCACATTTGACCGTAAGGCATACCAAGTAAATCTATAAATTTACGTGCTTTTGCCTTAAATACAATGTAATCGGCAAACAGGGCTTTAGTCTCCTTTGCTATTTTGTGAAAATTTGGCTTTTCGTCTTCTTGTTGTGCCGTGGCTGCTAAAACTGATACACGATTTGCAATATCACTCAATTTGCTAGTATAGAAGTCTATCAAAATGTTTATTCTTATCTTTTTCATATTCTATATTATTTGTACCTTTGCACCCACATAAGCGAGTGCAAAGGTTATTGTTAGTTACTTGTTTACTATCTCATTAATTTTGTTTGCCGTATCAATCAAAGAATAAGATTGCCCAACAAAACCGCCTCCGTACCAATTGGCACGATAAACAGAAAAGCCCAAATCATTTGCACGCTTTTTGGCAATTGCATACAATTGACTTTGGCTTAAATTGTCGTTTTTCATTTCTTCGTCAGTGGTAAAAGCGAGAAAATGAACTACATAACGGGGATTCCCGTTTATATCATTATTTACACGACAAAAACCAATGCCATTAACCACCTTATAACTATTTCTATAGCTTTCAATTTCTTTATTAGTCATATACAGCCCTCCAATATTAAATATCGTAATACTCGCTTAATTTCTCATTTGCTAGATAGCCACCATCCAATAACTGCTCATAACTTCTATATCCAGTACGAGCGTATATAATATCCAAAAACGTACTTTCTGAATAGCCGTTTATATCAGTTACTAAATTCACCTCATTCTCGGTAGCAATATTATTATCGATAATAAAATTGTACAATGCGTTTTCTAATTCCATACCTAAAATATTTAAAAGTTACTAATTAATTTTGCTAATTCGGAAAAAACTAATAACTTTGCAACCGTCTTAAGTAAGCAAGTTATTTCGATTTTTCGATTTAATTTGATTCGCCCACTACTTTTTTAAGGTAGTGGGTTTTTTGTTTTTAAATGCACTCTACATCTCTTTTGATACCCTCAAGTAAAGAATAAATTTCTTTTTGGGCATCTTCTATAAACTTACTATTTTGTTTGTAAGCCTCAGGGGTGTAATTGTCGCATGATGTTACAACTTCCGCATTTTGAGTTAGTTTCAATAACTCTTGCAATCTAGCTACCTTTTGCAGTGCTAAATAAGATAATGTTTGCTTTTTGGATAACTTTTTCATATTGCTTTATTTTTTTTAGTTACTAATTTGTTCCCTTTGCAAGACTCGAACTTGCAGAAAAGCCGATGTTTCGCCTGCATCTAGTATGGATATATATTTCTTTGGTTTTCATTTATCATCTAATTTATTTCGCTACTCTAACTTTTCGCTACTCACTTTAAGATGTTTCAACGCTAAATATAATGTACTTTGCAGCTACATTCTTTATAAAGGGATAACCGTTTTATAATTGTTGCTACTAGTTTCTTTATTGATGGCAAACTAGCAAACCGCTTAATACTACTATATCGTATTGTTACACTAACATCTGTTAGGTTTCTGATAGTGATTTATAATAGAGCCTATAAAACGTCTAATGCTATATATTGCTATAGTCACGGCAAAAGATAGTTTTCATTTCTCTATTACACTAACATGAAAGTAAATCAAAGAACGAAGCATTGTTATATATGGATTCCTATGTCTTAAGTAAGCATCCTTATTTCTTAAATGCGATGCAAAGGTACGGCTTTTTTCTGTATCTGCAAAACTTTTAGGCAAAAAATATGAGATTTTTTGTGTTTTTTCTCGCTTTTTCTTATTGGTAATAAATAAGGACACCGTTTTGTTATCTCAGAAATGACAAAATAAGGGGTTAAATATGGGGTTGTTGTGTGATTATATAGGTTTACACTATCTTTGCACGTTTGCAGCCCGAAAATCATCTTTGCAGCCGTTTTCTTTATTAGGTACGTGTGCGAGTACCTTATATATAGAAAAACGCCTAAAAGCGTATTATTTGCCGTTTGCAGCCGTCTTCTAGCTGATAATGTATGTTAGTACTATCTTTAGTCATTGATACGTTTGTATCCGTCTTTTTCTGTTTTCGTTTTCACTCGCTTTTTGTTTCACGAAATTTGTGTGTGTGAAAACATTATGTAAGTTTTTGAATGTTTATGCAAGTTTGAAATGTATGTTTATGCAAAGTATTATGATAAATAGAAAACTTTGCGGGAATTTCAGACTTTTCTGCCCTTTCGCTGCAAACGTACTATCTTTTTACTTTTTCGTTTCTAGCTTTTCCCTCTGTTTAGATTATTCAGAAGAAAACGAAAACAGAAACGAAAAAGCCGTATTTTTGCCGATTTTGCCCGAAAACGTCCGTTTTTGTCGCAAATAAAACGTTGATTTTCAGTGATTTATAGGTATATAGGGCAAATTACACCCCACCCCCC
>CYGL01000012.1_pt1 | contig 97136 bp, 95 predicted proteins | sample 485531 | NCBI WGS metagenome assembly CYGL01 (sample SAMEA3497897, study PRJEB9818) | human gut metagenome | reverse complement strand
CATTGCGAATAACATTCGCTGTAACAATTGTTGTCTCCATTTTTATAATAATTTTTGGAGTTAGTAAATAAACTAGTTCACGACTAGTTAGTCAAAGTCCTTCTTCAACCAAAACTTTTTTAGTTGTTGCATGACTAAGATTTTTCTAGTTGTTGGTATGATAGGGGGGGCGGATTCAATCTTTATTCTTAATGACCGGGGGTTGGCTAGTAATACCCTCTCCCTTACCAATCATAAATATAATTTTCTTATACTATTTTCTACCACCTTATTCTATATCGCAATCATTATCTTTATTTTAATTCACCTTATACTATTTCTTTATCTTTATTTCGTTTATCATATTCTTTATCATTATCATTATCATTACTTACTTATTTTATTATCATTTACTTTCTTTGTTTATCATTGTCATCATCATTTTATATAATCATTTACTTTACTTTTACATTATCTTATACTTTTACTTTACTATTATTACCTTTACTTGTTTCATAGTTTTCTTTATTACCATTACTTTATATTTTAAATTAATACTTTGAATAGTGTCCGTACTATTAAGTTATTTCAGCCTACAGAAATTAAACTAGTAAAGAGTAATATTGTAGGTACTAGAAATACTGCTGCAAATATAGATAATAATAATGAAAGTAATAGTAATATTAGTAATAAATTATAATTAGTTAAACGGAATTAACTAAATTTGATAATTATCATCATCATTAGTAAGTAAATCAAATATATTGATTAAATAAAATTGATGATAATGAAGTAACATATAGAGATAATAAAGAACAATATAATACAAGTAATGAAAGTAACAATAACGATACTTATAAATATGATAATAATAATATTAAAGGTAAATATAATAATAATAATAATAAATAATAATAATAATAATAATAATAATAATAATAATATAATGTAGATTATNTTAAAAGTAAAAGTAACAATAATACTGATAATGATAATGATAATATCAATGATGTAGAAAATATTAATAATAATGATTGTAATAGTGTAGAAAATAATAAAACAAGTAATGGTAATAAAGAAAACTATGAAACAAGTAAAGGTAATAATAGTAAAGTAAAAGTATAAGATAATAGTAAAAGTAAAGTAAATGATTATATAAATGATGATGACAATGATAAACAAAGAAAGTAAATGATAATAAAATAAGTAAGTAATGATAATGATAATGATAAAGAATATGATAAACGAAATAAAGATAAAGAAATAGTATAAGGTGATTAAAATAAAGATAATGATTGCGATATAGAATAAGGTGGTGAAAATAGTATAGAAAATTATATTTATGATTGTAAGGGAGAGGGTATTACTAGCAACCCCCGGTCATTAAGATAAAGATTGAATGCCCCCCTACTCATCAACAACTGAAAAATCTTAGTCATGCAACAACTAAAAAAGTTTTGGTTGAAGAAGGACTTTGACTAACTAGTCGTGAACTAGTTTATTTACTAACTCCAAAAATTATTATAAAATGGAGACAACAATTGTTACAGCGAATGTTATTCGCAATGCTGAGACTGGTACTAGAGTGATTAACCTTGCTACATCTGAGGAGTTTGATTTCTTAGATAGAGCAAATGCTTTTGCACATGGCAAACGTAAGATGCTCAACATTAGTATGAAGCAGTTTATGCATTTCATCAATGAAGCAAACAGTGATATTGCTGATGATGTTGCATTTACTCTTATGGCTACTGACCCTACTGATGCACAGATTGAGGATATTCTGATGGGTGCTAAAGTGGACATTGAGCAGACTGAACGTAGTGCAGGTGAACAGTACACTGATGGAAATGGTCAGCAAGTCATTGCTACTTATGATTCTATTCATATTAGCAAGTTTAATTTACTCAGTGTTGCTACTGTTGGTCGTTTTGCTCTAGATTATGATGGTGATGCTGCGACTTATGCTACTTGCAAAGCTCGTAGAGTTGCTTGGACTTCTACCCGCAAGAGTTTACGTTAATATGGTTGCTGCTCTAGCTTAGGCTAGAGTGGCTTCTCATGTTGCTACTAGTCAACAAGAAATAAAAAGTACTCGACAAGAACTAAAAAGGTCTTGTCAACAAGAACAAAAAAGGTTTTGATGTGGAAATGACTTATAGTGAAAGTAAGCGTTCTACTGCTAATAAAAGTATTAATTAAAAATAAGGAGAACTTATTATGAAAGCAAAAGTAATAAATATAATTAGTAAAGAGGTTACTAATAGTAATGCTAAGTATTATGTCTATAAAATCATAATTGATAAACCAATAGATAAACTTTCTGATGGTAGAATGATTATAGATAATACCTTTACTCTTACTGAGTATGCTGCTAGGAAATATAAAATTAATGCTAGTGCTATTGGTAAAACTATAGATTTTGATATAGTTTATCATAAAGCTGGTGAGGAATATAAAACTCCTTGGGGTGAAACTTTCAAATTTAAAAATGATTGTACTCAAGTTATAATTAATGGTTATGAGTGATAGTAATATTGATTATGAGGATATTTATGATAATATTGATGATTATGAATATCCTTATAATCATGTGAATAGACGTGAGATATAAGTGCAACATTAATGCTTTTATAATAATGTACGTGCGCACGTGCTTTGCGCGCGACAATAGCAAGTAACCGCCTTTACTAAAGTAAAGGCTCTAAGGTACGTGCGTGCGTGTGCGTGTTATTATATATATATATATATAAGGGAAGTCGAAGCTAGAGCGTAGCGAAAGCTGAGGTGATGTTGTACCAACTAGTAATAACTATAAAATACATAATGATATGATTAAACTAAATAGTGATAAAGGTAGAGAAATTGTAAGTAATTATATTAGTGCTTTAAATGGTGATTCAGAGTCTATTAAATGGGCTAATGATAAACGTAAAGCAGAGTATGATACTTATGATGATGAACTAAAAGATGCTGTTGATAAGTGTTTTGATTGTATATAGTGTGTAACTGAAGGTGAGAAAGTTAAAGATAGTGTTGCTGAGACAGCTCATCTTTCTCATCTTCTAATTACTTATATAACTACAATTCATTATACTACTCCGCTTCATTATAATAATAATATAAATAATAATATTAATGTTACTATTATAACTTACTCTACTCATATTAATAACACTATAATTATTTATCTTTCAGTTAGTTATGATAATAATAGTATTTACTTTACTATTCTTACTCTTGCTGATATTACTATAAGTGTTATTTGTAACAATTTGAATGTTTAACTTTTAAACTTATTAATGTTATGCTTTGGAATCAAAATATTATAGGTGTCACTAAAAGTGATGTTCTTGCTCTTATTGCTATTGTAAAACATGTAAATACTATCAATAGTAATAATGAACTTAGTGATGATGATAAACATAAAAGAATATTTAATGTTCTTGAAGATTATTCTTCTGTTGTTGATGATTGTGATGTTATCAATAATCGTTTAATTAATGATACTGATTATACTATTATTAAACTTATAGAAGAACTATGAACATAGATTTATTCAAATACATAATGAAGATAATAGTAGTACCAATGTTACTTTTATCTTTAGTACTTATTAGTCATGGTGCTGATGACCATATAAGTATTATGAATGTCATTGGTTTTATACTACTTATTATAAGTGGTAGTTTTATAATTGTTGAAGCTAAAAATAATAAAGATGAATAAAGTAAATAAAACTACAGCTCTTGTGCTGTTGATACTAATAGCTACTACTGTAACTAGTGTTGTTAATTTAGTTAATGCTACTACAGCTAATGCTAAGTTAAGAACTGAACTCAATACTTATAGAAATTATTATAAGTCTTCTGAAGCTCTATTTAATGAGATAGAAGATTATAATGAGAATCTATTTGATAGTGATAAAGCTATTGATTATTATAAGTGTAAAGAAGAACTTCCCATTTCACAATAAGTTCTGTTTCTACTAGTACGGTCTGTGAAGATAGTACTAGTTTAATTGATAATCGTGTTAATTAACATTATAAACATTTAATTTAAAGAATTATGGATACAAAGAAAGTTATTAGCCAGCTGATGGCAATTAAGGCTAACAATGTAGTCAAGGATTTGGTAGTACGTAACATTAATGTTACAGAGTGTGAAACTTATAATAGAGTTGCTATTACTCTTGATAAACCGGTTAAAGCTATGGTAGCTCAAGAAGATGGTAGTTATGTTGAGGGTGAGAGTAATATCATCTTCGTTGGTAACTATTCTATTGTTGGTGCTCTTAGAGAGAATGAAGATGTAGCATTTGCTGGTAATCATTTGATTCAGCATCCTAAAGCTCTTAATGTAGTTCTTAGTGGTGCTAAAATCAACATCATTCAAGAAGCTGTAACTGCTGGACAGGAATATACTAATCCGTTTAGTAATAATGCTGTTCCTACAGTAGTTCAACATGATAGTTTTTATAATCATGTATTTGATATTCGTCTTAGTGCTTTTGGTCTTAAAATGCTAGACAAATTAGCAGAGAAGATGATGTTTGGTGACATTTAATAATAATCATAAGTAGTAGTGCTAGAAATAGTGCTACTACTATTTATTAAATAAGGAGAACTTATTATGTGTACAAAGTATTATTTTGTAAGTAGTAGAGCTAAAGAACGTGATGGTAGTTATCTTATGATTAGTACGAGTAAGAGTTTTACTCATGCTAAGAATATTGCTAAAGCTCGATTTAAGAGTTATGGTTATAAGGGTAAAGCAGTAAGTATTTATCCTTTTAGTGCTTCTATTGGTAAAGCTATTGCAATTTAAAATAATAATAGTTAATATAGCCGCCCCGTAGAAGATATGGTAGATTAAATTCATTATCTTTGCATTGTAATTAATAATAACAGTTATGATACAAGATAATGAATTTGATTCTAATGCTCAAGATATTGATGCATTCTGTGCAAGTCATGATATTGATGATTATGACTTATTTGGTGAAATTATGGTTGGTGATGATGCTAACTATGATGAACTTAGTGATAATATATTATACGAATAATTAAAACATAAGAGTATTATGAAAGAAAAAGAATTAAGTTCTGCTGATAAATGTCGTAGAACTAAGCTACCGTAAAAAGAGTATTGATGAATTAGTTCACATTATTCTTCGTAAAGATGATGTTGAACGTAAATCAAGTAAAACTATTGATACTTATAAAAAGCTCCAGCTTACTAATGAAAAGAGAATTGAAATTCTTAAAGATTCTCTTGATAAGAGTGAAGAGATTCAGAGTAAATCAAAGAAAAAAACTATTAGTTGACACTTAAATGACAAACAATAGACAATGAAGATAAACATATTGCTAATCTTGAAGAGCATAATAAAGCTCTTTATAGTAGAATTGATGTGCTTGAAAAGATAATTAGTCAGCGTAATAAAGAATCACGTATTCTATTTGCTGTTGTTGTTTGTCTTATAATTAGTAATATTATTCTATTTTTCATATAAATCTACTGCTTATAAGAGTATAAGTATATATTAAACATTATTACAAATTATACCACTATTGCTTGTGAAAGTAGTAGTGGTTTTATTAATTTAAAACATAATATTATGAATGAAGATATTGTAACTGGTATTGTAATTGCTGGTGATATTTATAATGTAGTACCTAATGGTGTTAAGTGTCCACAATGTGCTGTAAAAGACTTTTGTCTTAAAGGTAAATTAGGTACTAAAGTACAATTTGACTGCGCAAGTGTTCACTTAGAAAAGGTTAATATTTTAGCTAATCAAGTTGATATTAATAATTTGAAAAAATCTATGCCAATTATCATGCCTAATTTTGGTATAAGTACTGTTACTAATGGTAGAAAATGTAATGTTTAAATTATGAATAAAGATAATATACTTCCTAATTCTCCAAGTACTATTACTCTTAGTGATGATGTACTTGATGATATTTACTCTGATATGCAGGCAGACCAAGCAATTATGCTTGAGCAATCCGGTCTTTATGAGTAAAATTCAATTTGAGTGTAATTTCCTAGGTTTCATAGCCCTCAATTAATTTAGCTGATAACTTTATTAGCAAATTAATTTGAGGGCTTTATATCGCAAAATAAAATATTAAATAAAATGATAATTGTAACACAAAGTCAACTTAGGAATAAAGATACTGAAGCTATAATACTTTTACGTAATGAAATTAAAGCTAAGTTTAATACTAATGCTATTGATTATTTTACTATAAGTGCTGTAGCTGAACTTCTATATAATAAATTTAAGCATAAGACACGTGATATAATATATCGTACAAATGTTTCTTATGAAGGTATTAATAAACCATTTAATATAAGAATTAATTATGCCAATAAAGAAAAATAACAATGAAGTATGCAAAGCATTTGCTATTGGTACTAAGATTACATATAATGATAAATTATATGAAGTGGTAGAAAGTGTTAATTGTGGAGATTGTTCTCTTGCTAATATTTGTTCTAGTAATGATATAACTAGTGGTAGTAGAATTTGTGATGTTTTATCTAGAGATGAAAGAATTCGTATATTTGGTGCATGTTCAAGTGCCAGAAGACCTGATGGTAAATCTATAGTATTTGTAGAAGTTACTGAAGATAATTCTGACGAACTATCTCACACAATTATTCCTTTGTTTACAGATGATGAATGTATTCAATTAAGACCTGTAACATTTGATTTACCTAATGGTTATGAGATTGATATAGAAGCTAGTGATTTGAGTAAAGGTATTGTTCGCTTTAAACGTAAATGGTTAACTATTGAACAGATATATAAGTTAGCTGAAGAAAACGATTATCTTACTAATCGTAGTGCGATTAAAGAATATCGTGATGGTAAATTAGTTGCTATTGCTAATCTTATGGATATTGCTAGATATTTTAATGGTGATTGGAAATATGACCCTACTAAAAAAGATGAAGTAGGTTATATGATTTGCTATGATAAATTTGCAAAAGTACCATATTATTATTCTCAAAATATTAATAGTAATACTGATGTTTATTATGGTAATGTTATTTTCAAAAATGAAGCTGATGCTCAATATCTAATAGATAATCCTAATTTTAAAGACATTTTAGATGCGATATTTAAAGTATAAAATTACAGGAGACGAAGATTTTCATAAACGTTCTCCAAGACGTAAAGGTTATATTATTCCTTATAACTTTCCTCTTAATACTCGTAAAGGTTTTAGAACTATATATTATCTTATGAGATTAAGTAACCATGATATGACTACTGTAGTTAAAGATATAATTGGTGTTAGACGTGCTGGTATTAATTTCATAAATAATATATGTGATAAATTAAAGAAAGAGAATGATAACATACTAACATGCCTTTTACGGGGAGGCTAGAATGTTATACTTTAAGTCCTGCTAAGTGTAGTAATACGGCTTATGGTGCGAAACCGAGCAGGACTTCCATTGAATGTAGTGTTCAAGTAGATAATAGTATTAATTAAACTTTTTGTAAAATGGCTAAAAAACATGATGAAAGAAAGGATTTAAAGTGTGTATCACGTATTGCTGAAATCAATGGTAATCATATCATTGTTCCAACTAATACTGTAATTGGTATTCACATGTGGGGTAGAATTGATTTTCTAGTTCATTATTGCGGTTATATTCTTAATCGTAGTAAGAATGTTAAGGCTTCTAATCTTAAATTTGAAGATGTTGCTGTAAGTGCTAGAGAAGCTAAGAAAATTAAGAAAGAACATAAACTAACAAACAAGAAGAAATGAATGTAGATTATTCTAAGCTTAAATTTGTATTTAAGCCTAAAGCTTCTACTAAACGTAGAGTACCGACTGTACTTCCTAATAAGAAGTTAACTAAACTAGTTCCTGGTCAAGTTATTCAAGATGAACAAGGTAATTATACTGTTCACATTAAGTTTGTTGATTATATTAACAAACTTACAAAAGATACTGTTATAAGTGATATAGGTAAAGATGGAATAACTATTCCATTTACTGAAGATTCTTATGATTTAAGTAAGTGTGAACGCATATTTACTCGTGTTGGTCAAAGAAATAGACAGTATATTAGCTTACTTCTTAATGAGAGTGATAGAATATTCAAGAAAGCAGACCCTAATCGTTATGTACCTTTTTGTCATAACTGGATTTGTTCTTGTTGGGTTGTTAGAATTGATGGTAAGCTTTATGCTAAATTCAATAGAATTTTAACTCTTGTTGGACATGATTATAATGTTAAACATTTGATAGATAACGAGGAGGACATATAATGCACAATGAAGACGAACTTACATTTGGAGTTGTACCTATAAGTACTCCTACTAGAGATAGAGCTAAAAAGTTTACTTTTACTGATGACCAAACAAAAGCATATAATGGTCTTATTAAGTTTATTAATGAACCATATAATCTTAATGATTTTAAGCGTGCTTTAATTGGCAGTGGTGGAACGGGTAAAACTTTCCTTCTTAAAGCTTTACTTCAAGATTGTAATATACCATTCTCTGAAATAGGTTTAAGTGCTCCAAGTCATAAAGCTTGTAGAGTTCTTAGAAATAGTATAGAAGGTACACATTGTAATGTTAATACTATTCAATCTGATTTTGGTTTTAAACCTAATTATGATATTGAAAAGTTTGATATTAATAATGTTACTTTTGCTTCTTATGGTCGTATAAAGATTGAAGATTATCGTCTATATATAGTAGATGAAAGTTCTATGCTTAATCGTAGTCTTGTTACTTATATTGATAAGATGATGAAAAAGTATAGTATTAAACTGATTTTGTGTGGTGACAACTGTCAAATCCCGCCCGTAAATGAGAAGGACAGTTATGCTTTTAAAGGCGTTAAATCTTTCAGACTTACACAGATTGTACGACAAGATGAAGATAATCCTATAAGAACTCTTACTGAACTTCTTCGTGGTGATGTTTATAATGGAACTTTTAACTTCTTAAATTATATATCTCGTAATCGTAGTAAATTTGATAATACTATGACTAAAGGATTTGTAGTTTGTAATTCTGCTCAATTTCAACAAGAAGTTGTGAAACAATTTAGCGATGAAGCAATTACTCGTAATACAGATTATGTTAAAGTTATATCTTATACTAATAAAGCTGTTTCTGATTGGAATAAGTTTATTAGAGAAGCTATAATTAAAGACAGTGAAAAATCTGTTATTACTAAGAATGATTTAATTACTTCTTATGTTACTATTGTTGACCAATTTAATGATGCAATTATTCAGAATAGTGAAGATTATATTGTGAAAGAGATAGCTAATTATACTCATCCACAGTATGAACTTAAAGGTTTCATGGTTAAATTTCAAGCTGTATTTGGTGGTCAAGTTACTTCTCCATTATTTATTATAGACCATAGAGATAAATATACTATGGCTATGTATTGTAAGATTGCTGATGATTTGATTCAACAAGCTAAGAATGCTCGTAGAGATATTCGTGCTTCTAAATGGAAAGCTTATTATAAGTTTAAAGAATCATGTCTTCTTCTTGTTAATATTGGTAGACCTGATGGTTCTATTCTTTATTATAGAGATTTAGATTATGGTTTTGCTATTTCCAGTCATAAGTCACAAGGCTCAACTTACAATGTAAGTATGGTAGATGTTATGGATATTGTTTATGATAAATATGGTAGACCGTATACTAATGCCACTGATATTAATAAGCGACTTTATGTTGCTGTTAGTAGAGCTAAAGAAAAAGTATATTTGAGATATGGATATTGATAATAATAGCTTTGTTAGACTAGTTCATGTTCTTAAACAAAAAGAACAAGATGTAGCTAGAATTAAAGATACTATATCAAATGGCATTCTTGATGAAAATGATTTGAACCTTGGTGATACTGTAAAGTTAACCAAGAAAGATAACAGTCGTACTGTTATTGGTACTCTCTTAGATGCTACTATTGTTACTGTTGATGATAATTATCATAAAGGTGTTATTGTTCGTCCTGATTATATATATGAAAATGTCGAATTTTCGTTGGCAGAATGGAACATTGAAGTGATACCAAATTCGTCAGATAACAATTTTGTTGAGTTTTAAGCAATTTGAATAGTTTAGTTCGATTAATTAATCACGAAAAATTATTTGATACGCTCAAATCGAAATTTAAAATATTAAATAAAATAGTGTTGTAATGATTGGAATAAACTTTCTTTTAATGAACGTATTCAATGTTACATTAGTAAGAAAGAAGAAATACAGAAAGATTATCAGAATAGTATGAATGCTCTTAATGATGAAGCAACTGCTGATATTCTTGCTAATTGTCCTATTAAAGTTGGTGATGTTTATGTAACTGAAAATAATAATGCTTGGAATGTTAAACGCCAGTATTATAAAGTTGCTAAGATTGAAGCTAGCGTTGATGGTAATGTTATTGTTTATGGTTATAAGCGTAAATTAGATGGAACTTGGGGTAAACGTGATAATATATACATGTTTAGTGCTTCTATTTATAATAATTATAATGTTAATCATTATGATAAAGTAGAAGATTATGTTGAACCTACTAAAGATTAATTAATTAATTATGAAAAGAAGTGATAAAATTAAAGCTCGTAAACGTATTGAAAATGGTTGTAACTTTCCTAGTCTTATGACTATTAGTAAATATCCTGGAGGTAATTGTCTTCCATATACTTTCTTAGGTCCTTATGGCTTCCAACGTATGTTATAATTGCGCTTTAGGTATGTTTAATACTAAGTGCAAATGTCTTCATGGTGTTGGTAATCCAATGTCAGGTATGATGATTGTTGTACCTAATGTTGATTATAATGCTTATAAGAATAGAGGAATGACATTTAGTAAGTATGTGGAAATAGTAAAAGATACTATCACATCTTCTACGGGGGGTCTAGAACAACTAGACCCCTATATTGTTCCTCTTATTCGTTGTAAGCTTGATGAACGTTGTCCTGTAAATGAATATATAGCTCGTAGATGTATGCTACATACATTTGCTGATATTAGAGTTAATAATATCAAGAAGATAATGCTTCTTGGTAATGCTGCTAGTAATTTTGGTTTTGATATTACTAAAGGTAAAGATAAACTATATTATGTAGCTCCTTTTGTTTACAGTACAAATTACTCTCCTTTTATTAAGTTTATAGATGATACTAAATACGATGAATTTCGTAATCGTCTAGTTAAATGGCTTACTGCTAATAAAGATAATAATTATAATGGAATGGAAATAGTAAGAATAATAGATGATATATAGTTTAGCTGTAGATTTAGAGGTATTTGAAAATATGATTTCATTTACTTTTGTAGACCTTAGAGATTATCTTGATAAGTTTGCAGATTGTAAAGGTGCTTTAACTGATACTTTAACAGTTGAAGAAATTAAGTCTAGACTTGATAGTGTAAAAAGCTGGATATTTTATGTTAGTGATACAGATGATTCACAAATGTTACAGTTGATAGACTTCTTTGAGAAGATGCGTCCTATAACTAAAGATGATGGTACTGTAGACAGATATGATTTATTTGGTTATAATAATCAAGCTTACGATGATATGATGACTAAAGCTTTCCTTATGTATTGGAATCGTTTTGATACTAGTAAACAACTTTGTTCATTTCTTAAAGAAGTGAATGATAAACTAATATCTCTACAGGATGATAAAGATGCTTTATGGAATGACCCTTTGATTAATGTTATTCGTAAATATAGACTACCTTATGTAACTGTTGATTTGTTTAAAGTTTATGCTCTTAATTCTGCTGGAGTAAATGTAGATAAAGATACTGGTGAACGTAAGAAGTATGGTAAAAGTTTAAAGCAAGTTAGTATTAATCTTAAATGGTATAATCTACTTGATTTTAAGCTACCTCCAATAGATGATGAAGAAGGTGATATATATAGACAAAAATCAGAATATAAAGGTATGACAAATGAACAATTAAATCATTTGTTTACTGCTGACTTTAATAGGTATCTTCTTCCTAAGTATGTAAAACCTATGCTTCATTATAATAAGAATGATGTATTTCTTGTTTGTGAGATAGCTAGACAAAAGCCTGATGAGATTAAACTTAGATATAGTCTAGGTCATGCTTTTAAACTTAATCTTCTATGTAGTGCTAGAAGTAATATTGCTGATAAACTTCTTAATAAGTTCTATTCTGAACGTAGTGGACTTAAAGAAGATGCTTTTAAAAATCTTCGTACTCAACGAACTGCTTTATCATTTAAACGTATTATCTTTCCTCATATTAAGTTTAAGACTAAACAACTTCAAGATTTACTTGAAGAAATGAAGAAAGTTGTTATATATAGAACTAATAAAGATAGTTTTGTACGTGAAATAGATTTTTATGGTACAACATATACTCTAGCTACTGGTGGTATTCATACTCAAGATAAGCCTGTAATACTTAAAAGTACTGATAAATATGTTTATGTTCATCATGATTATACATCCTACTACCCGAGTATAATGATTAGTTATGAAGTAGTACCTGAACATCTTAATACTAAGGTGTTTGTAAACATGGTAGATTACTTTAAACAGACGCGCGTTAAGTGTAAACATACTAAAGATGAAGATGGATTTGTAGTTCCTGGTGTACATAATAAACTTGCAGCTGAAGCATTAAAGATTGTAATCAATGCTATTTATGGTAAATATGGTTATGAAAATTATTGGCTTTATGATAGACTTGCACAAATGAGAGTTACTATTAATGGTCAGTTAATGACCATGACTCTTTGTGAATCTCTTGAACTTGCTGGAATACATGTTGTTAGCGCTAATACTGATGGTATCGTTATAAAGCTTCCTTATGATAAAATTGATGTTTATAATCAAATTTGTAAGGAATGGAATGAGACTAATAGAATGTCTGCTGATGATGAACATTATAAGATGCTTGTTAGTCTTAATGTGAATAACTATTTTGATATTCAAAGTAACGATAAACTTGAGTATAAAGGTGCTCTTGACCCAAAGCAGTATATTAAAGATTTAAAGAAAGGTTATGATATGCCTATTGTAGCTACTGCTGTATTTGAGTATTTTGCTCATGGTGTATCAGTTATGGATACTCTTCGTAATCATAAAGATATTCTCGATTTTTGTAAAACTCAAAATGTTGGTAAACAGTTTGAAGTTGTTTATGAAAAAGTAGTTGATGGAAAACGTACTATAGTTCGTAGTCAACCTCATGTTCGTTTCTATGTATCTACTAGAGGAGTTGTGATTATGAAAGAACACAAACTTACTAATAAACGTAGTGTTCTAGCTAGCGGTAAACCAGTACAAATTCTTAATTTGCTTGATGATAAAGATATTAGTGAGCGTAATATAAATTATGCTTATTATTATGAAGAAGCTTATAAGATTATCAATCCTATTAAGCTTGGAATAAGTCCTAATCAAAAAGGTAATACAAAGAATAAAAACTCTTAAGTGGAAAAAGCTCTATTTAAAAAAAGAAACTTTTGGTATGTATAATAGTTTATTTGATAATGAAGAAGAATAATGACAGAAGAACAAGTTTATTTAAATGCTGTTGATGTTTGGAGAATGAATAAAGGAATAGGTACTTTTGTAATACCTGCTCCTTTTGATGCTCTAAGACCTCTGCTTTATATTCTTCCACAACTTTACAATAAGTCTCCTACGACTAATGTTGTTATTATTGTGAAAGATTTTGCAGATAGAAGTAGTATTGAAAATTATCTAACTACTTTGAACAATGACGTATGGAATAATTCTTTTCGTACTGTAATACATAATGGAAATCTTAGGATTTTAACTACTGAATATGCTGCTGAACATATTAATGATTATAGTCCTTTATTGACTATAATTTATAATCCTACTATATTTCATTTTGTACATATAGCTATGATAGAGAAATCTAAGTTTAATCTAGTAATTCTTAATAAACTACTAGATAATAAAACTATGGATGATTTCTATACTGTTGCTCCTAGTATTGGTAATTTTAGTCAGAATGTTATTGATGAAGTTAGGTCTAACCGCCCCGTAAAAGAGTGTTTGGTTGGATTAACTATAGTACCTGATAGTGAACTAGATAAAGAAATGAACTATTATAATAGGGAAATTTCTACTGCTCTAGCTATATTTGGTAACTTTGATAATATTAAGTATGCTCGTTTGGGAAATAGTGATACTAATTGTTCTAGTATGATGATATGTGATGCTATTGCTCGTACTAATGGTTGGGATAATCATTTAGATATGTCTTCACAATTTAATAGAGACATAGATAAACTTTACAGTCCTTCTGCTATTAAAGAACGTGCTGATAATATTTATAATATTGTTAGAGAACGTAGTACTAAACTTGCTAGTTCTAAAGATAAACTTAGTAATATCTTAGATATAGTCAATGACAATTCAGACAAGAATATACTCATTATAAACAAGTATGGTGAATTTGCTAATCTTGTTACTGATTATCTTAATGATAAATTTGGTAAAAGGATTTGTGCTAATTGCCATGATAAAGTAGATAATGTTCCTGCTGTAGATGATTATGGAAATCCTATTCTAGTAAAAAGTGGTGCTAAGAAAGGTCAGCCTAAACTTCTAGGTGTTATTGCTCAAAAGAAACTTGCTCAAAAACTTATGAATACTCATAAGATAAATGTAATTTCTTGTGGTGCTTCACCTGACAAGTCTTTAGATGTTGATATTGACTTGGTTATAATCACTTCTACGCTATGTGATACTATTGAGAGTTATTTCTATAGGCTTTCTAAGGTTCATTTTAGCAATGAGGTACTATTATATACCTTATTCTATAAAGGCACGTTAGAGGAGAAAAAACTAGAAGATAGGACTATTCCAGCCAATCATACAATAATTAACGATTTTGATAGAAATGTTAAAGTTGATAATAATAATGATTATTGTATTGTCGATTAAGAAAAAGTTCTTATCTTTGCAGCAGAAATTAGAAAACGAACTAATAAGCTCTTTGAAATAATGAATGATACTAAAGATGAAAATGGTAGCAGTCGTAGTTTGACTGTTAGACAAGATGATGTTAATACTGGTATTCATGTTCTAAATCTTCTTGATGAGAAACAACTTGCTAGTGCAGAAGTATTTCTAAAGAAGATTATTGCTACAGAAAAAGGCGGTGTTAAGAGTGTAAATGAAGGTCTTGCTATTCTTATGAGAGCACAAGATTTAAGATTACCTTTTAGTACTTGTATAGAACATATCCATGTAATTAATGGTAAAACTGGTGTTGATATTCATATCGTCAAAGCATTGTTGTTAAGGGCAGGTATAGTCTGGGAAACTACTAAAGATTATGTACCTCAGTATAAGTATACTGATGGCAATAATGTTTATGATGAAACACTACTTCCACAGTATTGTGTTAAATGTCGTACCAAAGCAGAAGCTGAAAGTAAAACAGACGATGATTTTGTTGGTGTTTATCCTCTTAAATATTATAAAGATTTAAAAGGTAGAATATACAACGAATTTCAACTCAATGAAAAATGTATTAAGTGCATTAATCTACCACAAGCTATGAAAGTAGCTCAAGAAGGCAAGTTTCCTGTTATTAGAACTCAGGCTACTCCAACAGATTATGTTACTGAATATAAGTTTACTAGATTTAAGAGAATATATGGTAAAATAGTTGAAACTCATGCTATTGGTCATTTCTCTTATACAGAAGCTAATACGGCTGACTTATTTACTAAAGATACTTTTAAGAAATATACTCGTATTATGATTGGACATCGTGCCTATATGTACGGTGCTCGTGATATAGCTAGTGATATTCTTATGGGTGTTATGTCAGACGATGAATTATCCGAAGTCTTTGCCAATTCTGTTCCTAATGATGAAGACTTTGTAAATATTGAAGAAATTTCTAATGTTGATGTTTCTTCAGAACAAGGAACAATTTAGTGTGTAAATAGTATTATACTATATAATTATTTTATTAACAATTTAAATATTTAAAGTTATGAAGATTAACGGTTTATCATTCGGTATTTCAGCAGTTGCAAGTGGTGTTAAGAGTAGTGTAGTTAATGCTGAACCTCAGCTTATTGTTGCTACTACTAAGGGTGGTTTTGCTATCACAGGTTCTGTATCTAAGGCTCTTGGTTTGCAGGCTGGTGATAACATTATGTTTGCTAATAACATCGCTGATGTTGAAGCACTTGTAATGGCTAAGGAGAATACCGATTTGTTGGATTATGCTCAGAGTAATGGTTTTGACCTTGAGACTGCTGATGGTGTAGAAGCTTGTATTAAGTCTCTTACTGTTTGGTACATTGCTAAGGGTGTTCCTATGTTTAAGAAGGATGGTTCAGAAGCTACTGTAGCTGTTCGTCTTACTAAGGAAGAGAAGAAGAAGCTCTATGATGAGAATGTTGACGCTATCATTGCTGCTAATCGTGTTCAGCTTATTGCTGCTTACAACCTCAATGAGGATGCTACAGACGATGAGATTAAGGAGCATTATACAGTTGATGAGATGCAGAGTCCACAGACTCAGGCATTCAGTGGTTGCAAGCTTGCTGCTAGTGGTAACGCAGTTGGTACTGGTTTGAAGCTTACTTTCTCTGATACAAATAACTGGGAGCAGCTTAAAGCTGATATGGAAGATAAGACTGCTTTGAAGCGTGTATTCTCTGTTGATGTTAAGGCTGGTGAGACAGGTAAGTTCAACGATGGTCATAAGATTGTTGATGTTATCTATTATCCTCTTGGTGAGTATACTGATGAGAAGCCTGCCCGTGTAGCTGCTAATAAGGCTGCTGAATCTGCTGAGTAATTAGTTCATTCATTAGATATTCATTCGCTTTATTTATAGGGAACTGAGAAAATCAGTTCCCTTTTTTAATCAATTAATATAATCGTTTTAAAACTTAATTAAGTTATGACAGATGTAACAAAGGAAGCAGCAGCAGTTGCAAATGGTGCTGCAAAGAAGAATCGTAGAGGTATTAGTAATAACACAGTAGCTGCCGCTCGTCTTAAATTTCATGAGAAAGACGCTAGTCCAGCTAATGGTTTGTTTATGGCTCACCTTGATTCTGTAAGTGTAGAGTGGTCTCAGAATGCAGAAGGTAATTCTTTTGCTGGTCTGAAGATGCCTCGTCTTGTGGTTACTTTTGCTAGCAATCATGATAATGTTAAGGAACGCCGTTATGTCACTAAGACTTTCTTCCCAGTTGAAAGTAATGTTGATACTATTCCTGGTGGTAAGAATGCTTGGCAAGTAGATGCTCTTCTTAATTGGACAAAGCACCTTCTTGATGTATTCTATCTTAAAGGTCGTGAATTGACTGTTGAGGAGGAAGACGCTCTTACTCTTACATTTGAAGATTATACTGAAGATGAGAATGGTAATCTGGAGTATAATGCTGTAGATGCACAGGATGTTCTTAATGGTTATCGTCATATCTTTGAGAACGTTGCTGCTATGCTTAATGGTCAATTTAATCTTGCTGATGGTGCTACCGCTAAGCCTTGCTTTAAGGATGCTAATGGTAAGCCTGTTCCTTGTTGGATTAAGTTACTTCGTGCTACTCGTAATCGTAAAGGTGATTGGGTAGATGTTGACCGCAGTAAAGATTTGCAGTTTACTTCATTTGTTGGTTCTGGTGCTATTGAGCTAGTTAAGATGAAGGAAGGTAAGATTCTTCCTCCAGTTATTCTTGCTATTGATAAGGTTAAGGAGAGTATTACTCCTAAGCAGACTAACAAGACTCCTACAGTTGGTGTTCCTGGTATTCCTGGTATGCCTGGTATGAATGGTGGTGCTGTAGTTCCTCCTGTTGGTGGTGAATTTGGTGCTGCTCCTGCTGGTGGTGGATTTGACCCAACAGCTACAGATGACCTTCCATTCTAAGTAGATAAGTAAAGAGTTATCTCTTTGCCTACTTATTCTCAACTAAAGTTTAATGTTCTAAGGGGTAATGATGGTAGTAATACTGTTGTTGCCCCTAATTTTTGTCAATATGAAACGTAACGCTAATACAAGTAAACTTACAAAAGCTTTTATAGAATCTAGAGTAAGTCAAGAAGAAATTGTAAGTAAATACTTAGATATACCATTGGAAGTAGTTAGAGATTGTGTTGAACATAATCATCTGATTACTTCTGTATTTCGTGATGATGATACTGATGGTAGTATGGGTATTACATACAATGCTAAAGGTAGACTTAAAGTTCGTGATTTTGGTGGTGCTGGTTTCTTTGATGATGTGTATGGTGTAGTAGCTTACGTACTAAGTATTGTGTATGAAAGACCAATTAGTACAAATAATAAACAAGATTTCTATTTTGTACTAAGTCACATTTATAGAACGTTTTCGTATGAAATTGACAATCATGTTAATGATTATGATGTGGACGAATCTATAAAGAATGCTCTCGTTAAAGCTCGTAATAAAAAAGCTATTATTGAAATTGTTCCTCGTAGTTGGAATCGTCAAGATAAAGCTATATGGGCTAAATTAAATGTAGATTTGAATTATCTTAATACTCATTTTGTTATTCCAGTTGAACAATATTATATTGATAGAGTAACTAATCCTACTCCTAAATATAAAGATGCTAAAGGTGACCCTTGTTATGCTTATATGCTTGGTCGTAATAAATCTGGAGTATATCTTATTAAACTATATTTTCCATTACGTGATAGAACTAAGGAATTAAAGTTTGTAACTAATTGTAATGTACTTGAAGGTCTTCCTAATCTTGAAAGAGAAGATTATGATTATATTATTATTACTAAGTCTAGTAAAGACAGATTAAGTTTAGGTAGTCATCTAAGCAAACATACCTTCTACGGGGCGGATGGAAAAACTCTACATATTGGAGTTATTAATCTTCCTAGTGAAAATTATAGACTTAAAGCTAATGAATATAGTTGGCTTAGAAAAAGACTTAATGATGAAGGTATGATTGTTAGTCTTCTAGATTTTGATAGAACTGGACGTGATGGTGCTGATTATCTTTTAGAAACTTATGGCATTCCTTATCTTTTTATTACTCGTGGAGAATTTGGACTTGAAGATTATGAGTGTAAAGATTTTGCTGATTTACATAATAAATTCAATAATGATGAAATAGATACTTTTATTAAAGAAACTATTAGATATGTCGAAATCCGATACAGAAAAGATAAGAGTGATACCGATGCCTATTTCAAAAGATTATCAGACTGTGATTTGTCATACTGAGAAAGTTGGTGGTAAAATTAAATCACAAACTCGTATTCTTATGACTTGGATAAATGATAAAGAAGAAGCTCTACTTGATAAAGGTAGAGCTATTTCTATAACTAGAGGTGGTATTACTTTTGACCTTGATAAAGACAATATATTTTCGTATGGTGAAGTAGATTTTCATGATGGTACTGAAGATTATGATGCTTTAAATGAATTAATTCCTTTTAAAGATATTGTTCATATTCCTCTTAATTACGATTATGATACTCATACTTGTAAAACTCCTACAAAAATGTATCAAACTAGAGAAACTGATGATATTGGTGCTATGGCTCAATACGCTCATGGTCGTCTAGGTAAACCAGATAAAGTTGTAATATTTAGATTAATAGCTAAACAATGGTAAGATTTCCAAAAGCTTATACTATGCAAATAGATGAACAAGTTCAAGCTATGGCTGTTAAAGATGTTAGTACTTGTGGTGCTGATGAATTTGTTGCTAAGGCTTGTCTTCATCTTGATTGTTCTCGTATTATGGATAATATGAGAATGATGCAAACTATTGGTACTCCTTACCAATATGAAGTTAGTCGTACTCTGTATGGAATTAATTATGCTCTTGAACAAGGGTGGATTGATGAAAATAAAAGAGACGAATATGTTTCTAAACTTGTAGCTCTACATAAACGTAATCTTAAATATGAAGAAGAGAATCCTCCTATCATATATGATAAAAAGAAAGGTTTAAAGAAGACTACTCGTACTACTAAGAAGAAAGCTAAAGAAGGAACTCTTGAAGGTTTTGAAAAACCTAAGAAAGAGAAAACTCCAAGTGCTGCTCAGTTAAATGCTCAAGCTAGATCTAAACTTATTAGTAAACTTAAAATTAATATATGATACTATTTAAAAGAAATGCTAAAGGTGACCCTATTTCGTGGAGTATTCACGAATGGGGTCAAAATAATGAATATATAGTTCATTATGGTGCTGTAGGAGGACATAAGCATAGCGAAATAATTAAAGCTAAACTTAGTAGAGGTAATGAAATAGAATCTCGAATTAAAGCTAAACGCAAAGAAGGATATAAAGAAGTTTCTGAACTTAAAGATAATGCTCCTTTAAAAATAGACAGAGACTGTGTTCTTCTTAGTTTTCTTAATACTTATCTTCCAAAGAATAATATTACTGATGAAGGTTTTGTTCTTCCAATGCTTGCAAAAGTACTCAAAGATAATAAGCCTTTTGATAAACGTAGTTATCTAGGTCAGTATAAAATTAATGGAGTTAGATGTATTGTTGGTGCTAAACAAACTAATGATTTATTTAAACCTATTAGACTTACTTATCATTCTAGAGAAGGTACTGATTGGACTTCTAAACTAGCTTGGATGGATGATGTAATTCTTCCGGCTATTAAAGATGATTTACTTGATGCTATGATTGAAGAAGGAGCTTGTCTTGATGGTGAACTTTATATTCCTGGTTATAAAGTAAATGATATTAATAGTTTTGTTAAGAATGAAAAGCTTCCTCAACATCTACTTCTTCAATATTGGTGTTATGATATTGCTATTGATAATATGAGTTATGAAGCTAGACGTAAGTTTAAAATGGATAATATAAGTAGATTATGTTATACTTTTGATACTTACGAACAGCATCTTAATAACAAGAGTAAACTTATATTATTACCTGATATTAATATCAATAATATTTATGATGCTACAAGATTTAGAGATAAGTTTATTAGTCTAGGTTTTGAAGGTCTTATTGTTAGAGATACTAATGCTGCTTATCAATTTGGTGCTCGTAATTTAGCTATGCTTAAATATAAGCGAGTTGATGATGGTAAGTTTAAAATTGTTGATGTTGTTCCTGAAGGAGTAAGAACTAATCTTTGTAAGTTTGTTCTTCGTAATGACATTAACGATAAAGAATTTGAATGTACTGGAAACTTTGACCATAGTCGTCAAGAATATATTCTTAATCATAAAGAAGAGTATATTGGTAAATATGCTACAGTAGCTTTTCGAGAGCGTAGTGGTGTCAATGATTTACCTTTCCATGCTAAGGTTATAAATATTAATAATTAAACTATGAATTTAAATGCTTATGATAATATTAATGAAGAATTAGATAAACATAAAACTTGGTATTCTCCAAAGTTTAGAAGATTATATAGTCGAGAAATAAAGTTTAGAATGTTCTATAAGTTTATGAAACGATGGAATGAAACTAATAATCGACATGATTATTTTCTTGCTGTTAGTATGAATAATGTTGATGGTAGATTTAGTTTAACTAATAAAGATAATTATAGTAGAGTAAAGTTTTCTATTCCTAAAGAAGTTATTGAAGATTCTATTCTTAATTCTATGACTGTAGATGTTAATGTTGAAGTTAAACTTGTTGATGACCAACTTGATGGCGAAGTGTATCAGTTGAACATATAACATTAAACTGCTAGAGCCGCCCCGTAGAAGATGTGGTTGATTGCCACTTTATTTCTCACGTGAGCGGCTTTCTCATGCTTGCTTATTAGTTATTCAATTAACTAAATTCGATTCGTTATACGCAAAATTAAAATATTAAATAACTTAATAATATGAACGATAATCCTTATAATAGTGGTTGGTTTGGTTGTTTAGTGCTTGCTGCACCTTATGTAATAATAGGAGTTTTAATGCTTCTTTATTATGCTATTCGCAATCACGCAATTTAGATTGATATTATTGTAGAACAATTAAAAGATAAAGTTATGACAGAAAGTGATTTAAAGTATTGGAAAGCGGTGCTTAATGGAGTAGTTCCAGAGCATCTTGTAACTCCTGAAGTTGTTGCATTACGTGACCAGCAAAACAAAATGCTTAATCTTATGGCTAAAAAGAATGCTGATTATGGTAATGCTTTTAACAAAGGTTGTGATAAGCTAGGATATAGATATGGTCTAGCTAGAATGTTTGATAAAGCTAATCGTTTGATTCATCTTATTGAAGATGATTTTCAAGGTTATAGTAATCCTAATGTTGAAGATGAAAGTATGTTTGATACTATTCAAGATTTAGGTAATTATTGTAATATGTTATTAGCTTGGCAAGCTAGTGATTGTGGACTTAAACCTACCATACCTTCTACGGGGCGGGTAGAGACAGTTTTCGTTGATATTTCTACTCTTCTTAAAACAGATAAACTTATTCTTATTGAAGAAACCAGTAAAAGAGATGTAACTAATGAAATTATAGCTTCTTATGGTTTTGACCATCTTTGTAAAGATAAAGATGGATATGTATATAATTTATCTGCTGATGATAAAGAAATTCCTGTTACTAGCGAACATAAAGAAAATGTAGTTGCTATGTCTCCTAACGATTATGCTGCTGGAAAAGATTTTGTTAAACGTAAAAAGTAAATAACATGATTAAAGTTGTAAATCCTAGTGTTGAAGTTTGGAAACAAGATGGTTACGATTTAGAGAGTATTTTTAAACACATAGCTAAATGTGCTCGTGTTTGTTATCAAAGTACTCCTAAAAATAAAGATGAAAATGCTTATGATTTTCTTGTTAGAACTATTTTTAAAGGTACATGATTTCCTTGGTTTTAGTTAAGATAAATGTTAATGACCGATTTGTAACGAATACTTGCTCAAAATACTTATGGTGATGTAGATTTAACAAGTCTTCATTTAAGTTGTTGTGAACATGCAACAGTTCATCTTAAATTTCCTACTTTCGTACCTAGTGCTGCTGCTATGTGGGAAAATGCATATTCACATAATAAATATAGTAGAAGTAAAAACCATAATGGTTATATTTATGTTACTACAAATCTTAGAGTAATAATAGAAAATTATGCTGTTGATACTCTTGATTTTATAGATACAACTCCTAATTGTCCTTACTATAGTCCAAGACATACTGTTTCTTTTATAACAGATATTGGTGCTAGTCGTGAACTTAATCGTCATAGAGTTAATAGTGTGTCAGAAGAATCTACTCGTTATTGTGCTTATGATAAAGGTAAATTTGGTAATGGAATAACTGTTGCTAAACTTCCTTGGATTCCAGAAGATGACACTGATAATGAAGGTCGTGATTATCGTGAAGGTTTATTTAATGATAATGAAATTTTTGACAATAATGTAATTGAAAAACAATATACATATAGTTGGAATAGTGTAGATTGGTTTCTTTATGGTCTTCAAGTTTGTGATTTAGTTTATCGTAAAACTCGTGAACTTGGTTGGAGCGCACAACAAGCTAGAGAAATTCTTCCTCTTAATACTAAAACTCAAGTAGTTCATACTGCTTTTGATGACGATTGGAATCATTATATTGATTTACGTTCTAATGGTGTTAGCGGAGCTCCTCATCCTATGGCTAAAGTGCTTGCTGATAAAGTTGATAATTTAATCAATGCTACAATATGTGGATAAGTATATTAAATTATAATATGGGACAAATTGAAGTTACTGATATAAGTGACTTTGATGCAGAAGTTGATAAAGATTGTAATACAGATACTAATATAATTGCAGAAATGTGGTTAATTAGTAATGGTTATAATCCTGATGAAGTTCATTATATGACAACTGATGAATGTCCTTTGTGTGTACTAAATAATTTAGAAACTAATTTAAACTTATAAGATTATGGAAAAGACTATTAAAGAAGTAAAAGAACGTGCAGAGAATTTAAAGAAGAATATTCTTCAATTAATTAGTGATTTTGAAAAAGCTAATCCTGAAGTTGATATTCGTGTTACTACAGGTCGCAGTTATTCTGCTAGTGAAACAGCGCATTCTCATAATGTAGATGTAAACTTATCAATTAATTAATTATGGGTAGAAGTATTTTTGATATTGATAGAGAGCTGTATGCTCTTTATGATGAGATTGAAGAAGCAGGTGGAGAAATAACTCCAGAAATTGAAAAAAAGCTTGAACTTAATGGTCAAGAAATGACCAATAAAGTTAGAAGTATTACTAACTTTATTAATAGTTTAAATGCTGACCTTCTTGCTATTAAGTCTGAGACTGATAGACTTGCTAAACTCAAGAAATCTAAAGAGAATACAATTACAGGTCTTACTAATCTTGTTTTGTTTGCTATTAAGAAATATGGTGTAGCAGACAAGAAAGGTAAGAAGTGGATTGATTGGGGTACAGGTAAAGTAACTATTCGTAAAAGTGAAACTGTTGAAGTTAATAGTAAGAAACTTGACGCTATTAATGATATGCTTAAAGTAACTTTCGCTAATGGTATATATACCGGTACTCTTAATCAAAATTCTTCAGTAGATGAACAAGCATTACTTGATGCTATTGTTAATACTGCTAAAGAATCTGGTAATTACGAGTGTAGTGAAATTGAAATAGAAGACCTTGATGATGTTAATATCGAGGTTACTGTTCCAGTTAAACTTACAGACCTTCTCAAGGGTGATGGTTATCAGCTTATGACTAATGTTGGAGCTGTTAATCGTGATGGTTGGAAATTTAAACCTAGTGTTGATAAGAAACTTATGAAAGTTAAAATTAAAGATGATGGTTGTGTTTCCAATATTGCTGAAATTGTTGAAAACGATAATTTAACTATCAAATAATATGAGAATTTCAGAATTAATACAAAAGCTTAACAGTCTTCAAGAAACTAATGGAGACTGTCAAGTTATGGTAGATGATATATATGCAAATAGTGTAGATTATGATTCTGCTATAGGTGTTATAAATATAAAGTCTTATTAAAATAAATAATAAAGTTATGAATAATGTATATAGTGTTAAAACAAATATTAAACTAAAGAATAATACATTTCTTTCAATTAATATTCTAGCTGATGATTTATCTGATGCTATAACTAATGCTTCGTATCTTAAATATAATGGAGAAGATTTGAAGAAACATATAGTTAGTGCAGTAATTCTTGTTTCAGATGTATTACGTGATACATGGAGCGTTAAGGATTTGAATCCAGAATATAAATCAAAAGAAGAAGAAGAAAATATAAATAAATAATTATTATTATGAGTGAAGTTATTATTTTACAAGGTATTCAAGGTTCAGGTAAATCTACTTGGGCTTTAGATTATGTTACTAAAGAACCAACTAAACGAGTTAGAATTAATCGTGATTCTATTCGTAAAATGTTTGGTAAATATTGGGTTCTTAGAAAGAGAAAGAATTATGTAATGAAATTGAAGATAAAGCTATTGCTTATGCAATGGTTAGAGGTATTTGATATTGTAATTGACGATACGAATCTTAATCCTAAATCTACTTAAACATATAAAAGAATTAATTCTTAATGTTGATAATAAAGCTAATATTATATATAAATTATTTAATACTCCTCTTGTTGAATGTGTTACTAGAGTAGAAAAAAGAAATGCTTCTCTTCCTGAAGATGAACGAATTTCTATTTCTGTTATTCTAAAAACATTTAATAAATATAAAGAAGACTATAATTTAACTGTTGAATAATGAAAATTAGTGAAGTAATAGAAAAGCTAAATGATGCTTTTAAAACATACGGTGACATACCTGTTAATATATCAATTTCTGGAGAAGCTCATGAAGACGATATAGAAGATATTCAAGCTAATGAAACAGGTGTAACTATATATAATTATTAAAATAAATGTTTAACAATTTAATAACGCTGAGTTATGAGTAAATTTAATCGTGGTGGACTTCCATGGGTACTAGGTACTGATGTAAGTAATTGTGTAACTGCACAAGATGTAATGAAGAAAGCAGGTCTTGATTGGTCTGTTCAAAAGTGTGAACTTGTAGGTAAAATGCCATTTAGAATTGGTAGTAATAACGATTTAGGAGAAGATGCTTTTGTACATGATGGTAACATTTACCGTGAATGTGCTAATGCTTTTGCTACTTATCGTACAGATTGTAATTATCCTTTAGGTATAGTTAAAGATAAGTATGAAGTTGTTCAGAATATGGATGCTTTCAATTTCTTTAATAATGCCATTGGTGAAGGTAAAGCAATTTGGGATAGAGCTGCTTGTCTTAACATGGGAGAGAAAGTATATGTTAGTGCTAAGCTGCCAGTACAAACTTCTGTAAGTAGAGACGATGTTATAGATAATTATCTTGTGTTTAGTAATGGACATGATGGTGGTTCATCTGTAGACATTATGATTACTCCTGTTCGTGTTATTTGTACTAATATGCTTAATGGTGCTTTGGATAAAGCTTCTTGTCATATTAGACTTAGACATACTAAGTCTATAAAAGAGAAACTTGAACTTGGTGCTCAAGTACTTAAAGTTGCTTGTTCTCACGCTTTAGATGCTCAAGAACTTTATCGTCATCTTACTACTATCAAGATGAGTGATGAAGAAGTTTATAAGTATCTTTGTGAATTACAACTTACTCCTGCTGAGATTGAACGTATTAATCAATATGACCCTAATAAAGGTTATGCTCGTCTTGTTGCTCGTGATTATAGACTTCTTGAATCTGTTGAAATATCTTCTCGTAAAGCTAATCAACTTTATAATATGATGGATTATTATAATGATGGTATTGGTCAGAAAGATATTTGTGGTACAGCCTGGGGAGCATATAATGCTGTAACTGGTTTCTATTGTAACGTTGCTAATCTTGAAGGCGAGAAACGTATGAATAGTCTAGTATGGGGTAGTGCAAATAATAATATGAATAAAGCTCTTAATTCTGTTATAGCTTATGCAAGTTAGTTTTAATAAGAATGAAAATCAATTTAAAGTACCTCATTACAAAGTTGGTGATGAGGTACTAGCTTTTAGTCATATTAGTGGCAAATTCTTTGTTGGAAAAATTAGTGCTGTAAATAGTTACGCTGATGATAATCAAAGTGTAGTTAATTACACTATTATGATTGATGAAACTAAAGGTATTCCTAATGTTCCTGAAGAACTAGTATTTGATAACAAAGATGACGCTAAAGAATGGGTAACATCGTTAGGAATGATGTTATATAATTTTTAATACGAACATCCTTTACGGGGAGGATAGAGTAACTTCTAGTGCTAGAGTATTAGAAGTGACTAAAGCCGCCCCGTAGAAGATGTTAGTGGTTAAAGTATCGTTAAACTACTTATTATTAGTAGTAATACTGATGATAATGTTTATCTTTGTAATGATAATCATAGCAACTAACATTAATATGCTGTATTATATATTATATAGGTACGTTGTAACATATTGAGTGTTAGTTTATTAAACATTATTTAACGCTAAAAAATGTAGGTTGTTGTGATAGCAACCTACTTTTTTTGTATATTTGCATTAGCGTTGATGATGTATATAATACTTATGGTACTATGATTAATTTTCTAAATTATAAAACAATTATGGCTGAAGCAACAGGTAAAGCTAGAACTAAAATAGATGGTAAATTACAAAATGTAGATACTATTTATGATGTGTTTAAAGGAGCAGGAACATATTTTGCTCCTGAAATAGCTGTACATTGTTCTAAAACTGCAACTCAAGTAGCTTACTATATTTATAAGAAACTTGGTCAAAATCAAACTAGTTTTAGAATAGTTCCAAAAACAGTTATTGAATCAGGTTTAGTTAATGCTAAAACTCCTGATAGAGTTAGAGATGCCATTAAAGAGTTAATTAAAGCTGGTGTTATGATAGCTTGGAAAGATATAGAAGGTATTGATGAATATAATTTTGATATTGATACTAGATATTATCTTTTAAACCCTCTTGTTATTAGACGTTGTAGTACTAATGCTTTTAAACGTAATTGTGAAACTACTAGAGATAGATTCAATAATAGTAAACAATTATGGATAAATGAGTATGATGCTATAGTTTATAATTTTGATACTAATGTATTACAAATAACATATAATTAAATTATGAGTCAATTAAGTAATCGTATTGCAGAAGTCATTTTATTAATTATGCAAATGCTTTTAAAGACACTCCCGATAATAGAGTGTTAGCTGAAAAGGAGCTTAAAGAAGCTCTTCGTACAGCCATTGATTTTGTTCCTGTTAAGATTTGGCTTGACCCTAAAGTCAAAGCTAAGATTCCAGAGTATGCTCATTATATGAGTGAAGGCGATAAAGATGGTCATGCTTACGGACATGCAACTGATGCAGCTTGTGATGTCGTTTGTACATCTATTGAACTTAAAGAAGATGGAAGAATAGTATGTGGTACTGGTATTCATGTAGCTACTGAATATCGTGACGAAATTAGTATTTTTGCTAATAGTCGTTTTACTAAGAGTAAACTTATTATGCAAAATCTTCCTCCAACCATTGATGAATCATATAGAGGAGAAATATTTATTGTATTTCGTAAACTTAGTGAAGATGCCGAACTTCCAAAAATTGGTGATGTGATTGGTCAATTTAAAGTTCCACACGACCGTCAAATTTGTTGGAATATTGTTGATAATCTAGAAGACCTTGGAACAACTGATAGAGGTGATGGTAGATTTGGTTCTACAGCAAAGAAATAATTAATAATTTAAATAGTAAATAATATGAAAAAGTGGGTATCAGAAATGATTAAGCAGCACGCACATACTGCTATCGAAGTTAATAACGTAAGTAAGTTTATTGAAAATGCTAAGAATAGCGATAAAGTTAATAAAGTAACTTTTGCTAATCTTGCTTTGCTTCTTAGAGATTTGAAGAATACTGCAAAGACTTATGAGACTATTCTTAACAATGAAGGAATTCATTTTACTCCTGATGGTTCTTATTATGAAAAAGTAGCTGAGATAAATGAAAAGAAAAATCCTGATAATAACGACTAAGAATTGTCTTGGTTGTTCTATAGCAATAAATAATACTCAAACTGTTATTGCTAAATCATCTAAAGAAATAGCTCTTGAAATTAAAGATTTCACAGAGCTTCCTAAAAGACTTATTCATAAGTATAAAGCTTATGATTATCCTACTACAGTATTTTTTGAAGATGATGAAATAACATTTAAGTATGTTGGTAGTACGCATGTAAACTGTATACAGAGGTATATAGATTTGTATTTGAAATAAAATTACTGAAAAGTTTTTCTTCCGTTGTTACTGCTAGTGCTTGTGAAAGTACTAGCAGTTTTTAATTTAAAAATTAATATGAATACAAATTATAATAAACATAAGAATATAGCTATACTTATATTTGCTATTATAGCTGCTAGTCTTGGTGCTTGTAGTTATAATAAAGTTTCTAACGATAAAGCTGTAAGTGTAGATACTTGTGGAATTAATGATGATTTTTATGAAATTAATGATGTTGATTCTACAAATGATGGATATGACACAGATAGTGTTATTTATCTTGACGCAAAAGGTAATATAGTTAAAGCTCCTCTTAATCAAGAAGCTAATTAATTATATGGTAGTAGATTGTTTCAAATAGTGCTGCGTTCTTGAGGAATTTAAATTCTCCTCTGTCGCATTGATTCTCTTCTTCTGAATAGTTATTCAGTCGTAATATCAAAGTAGCTTAGAAGTCATTTAAAGTGTAATTTAATAAATAATTATTCTTACTTGTCAGTCTTATTTCAGCTCCAGGCACATGAGTTTAAATCTGTGCAACTTAGTGGGAAACTCCCACAATTACACTATAAATGATTTCTAAGCAACTTATATATCAAAGACGATTAATCATACTACTTTAATTATTTGACCGCTTACGAAAGAAATTGAAATGTTAGTTATGTTTTTGATATTTGTACTCCATGTTATAAGATTTTATACTCTAACACAAGCAGCAGCGGCTGCATTTACATCATTATTATTATGAGTAGCTTGTCCGTGAGGATGAGTTACTCTTTTTTTTTATTTCATTAGTAGCAACACGTTATAACACATTAAACGAAAAAGAGCTAGACAGTCATCACGACTATCTAGCTCAAGAACTTTATAAACATTACCTTAAACAACATTTAAAAACTCTATAAAGATTTTTATTTTTAGCAAGTAGTTTAGAACTTATAGCATTTGTTACTCTAGCAGGATTCGAACCTGCTCTGACAGAACCAAAAACTGTAGTGCTACCATTACACCATAGAGCAGTATTTCCGCATATACTTTATATAGTAATCACATGGCAAAATAAGAAAACCTTTATCTGCTGCAAAGATACTATTATTATTTGTATCTCCAACAGATAAAGGTCTTAATTAATTATTGTTAGTAGAAATACTACTATCAACATCCTTTATGGGGCGGCTTACTTATCAAATGATGTAGGAACAAATCCAAGTATATTTTGACCATAATGATAATAACTATTACTCTTATCAATAGTAGCAAGATTATTATAAGCTCTATAAATAGGAACTTGTCTCATAAGTTTAACTTTAAATTTATTCTCACCTTTGTAACGACCAGTAGTATAATTATAATCAAATTCATCATCAAACATAGCATTTGCTACAAGATTAAGACTATTGATAATATCATTAGGCATATTCATCATTGCAATAGGAGAACTCCAAAGTTGCTTAGCATTATTTGGAAGGAATATTGGATTATACATCATACTTTCAGTTGCAAGTTGGTCTGCACTATAAAGCATAAGATTAGGAAGAAGAGTTTTATCTTTATCTTTATCATCCCAAACTACATTAGTAGCAATAGCAATCATAATAGCAGATAATGCACCAAATATATCACCAGCAGTTCTACGAATAGCAGCTTTCTGATATTCAGGTAATGCTTCCCAATTAACTCTAATATTCTCAGCAAAGTTTACATAAGCGGCAAAAAGACTTTGAGTACCTTCAAGTGCTTCAAGCTGTTTATCGTCTAAAAGTTTATGTCTTTCGTTATATTGACGAATAGGCATTGTAAGGAAATCCATAAGAGCAGGACCACAACCTACACGAGTATCGCCTGTTTCTTCATTGAAATAACCTTTTCTTCTCCAATGTTTAAGAATACCTGGATATATATGTTTATGATATTGCATAACAAGACTACCCCACCAATATTTTTCAAGTTGAGCAGCACCAAGTCTATCATATACACCATGTATCTCTTTATTAACAGCAATAACTTTACCTTTGAACTCTCCAAGAAGAGCATAAGCATCATTTACTTCTCCGTTAGTACTTTGTTTAGAAAGTTGTTCCATAAGAGAACCATCTTTAAAACCTAGTTTACCATCAACCAAATCAAGTTGTTCCATAAGAGTAGGATTAACTTCAAACTGTTCCTTGGCTTTAACTTCAAGTTCCTTACGTTTAGCAACAAACTCTTTACTTTGTTTATTATTAAGAAAAGTATTCTTAAACTCAGTAGCTAAATCTCTTCTTCCTCTAGCATATTCTTTAAGTTGGTTTGGGTCCGACTTTACATCATTTACGAATTTCTCAAATTGAGCAGCAAGAGGAGTACCAGCAATAAGTTGTCTCATAGCTTCTTCATGAGAAGCAACTTTATACTGAGACCAAGTCATAGCTTGATAAGGAAGTCTACCTTTATTTTTATAATCGTCTACAGGAACAAGTCTATTCTCAAACATCATAGCAAACATGGCACTATTTTGCATGTGATGTTCACCCATAGCGTTAGGAGAATACATAAGGTTTCTAAGACGATTAATAGCATCACTAGTTTTAAAACTACCACTAGGTCTACCAAGTACTTCATCAAAATCTACTACATTCATAAATTTAACAATAGCATCAGCAAGACTAGTACTATCTTCTCTAGTCATTCCTCGTAAGAAAGATAAAGAAGCACCATACCACATAGTTTTAGCTTTATTCCAAGCAGAAGTACCAAAGTAAGCTTTAGCTACATGTTCAGCAAAAATACCACTACGACCAACAGTAATGTTACCAATACCACCAGTAATATTTAACATCATAAACTTAGCACTAGTAAGACTTTGTGCAATATTAGCACCTTTAGTAAGTTTATTATTAGGAAGTTTATATCTATCATAGATAAGTCTATTACCCCAATTAGTAAACTGACCATAAAGTCTTTCATCATAAGGTTTTTCAGCATAACGAGTAACATCACTAGTACTTCTATTAAGGTCTTTTCTTAGATTACTAAAACCTATATTATCATCAAGTACAGGAGTAGCTTTAATCATATTTTGACCATAATAGAAAAGATACTTATTATCTTGAACAGCATTTTGATGACCAGCAAGTCTAATAAATTGACTAATACTAGAAACAAAATCTCTATTAACAAGAGATTGATGTATTGCTTTATTATTCTTTTCGGCAGCATCAAGTCTAGCATTATGTTCACTCATAGCTTTATTATACTCTTCATCAGTAGTATATTGGTCTCTCTTTGGTTCAGCAGCTTTAATTTTATCAATGTCTTCACTATTCTTATTAGTAAATTCCCTACCAATCATAGGAAGTACTGGAGTTTTATCAGTAGAATAACTCATATCAGCATGAAGACTATTCTTACCAACAGAACTAACATTAGCATTCCAACCAGCAAATTCAGCTATTTGTTTACCGAACCATTTAAGATTATGGTCAGCTTCTTTTGCAGTAATAGGAAGAAAACCTTGACTAATAATACGACGACTAGCTTTATCTCTAACAATCTTATCTAATGTCGTTTCAATAAGTTTCTTAGCTTGTTTCTCATTGTCACTAAGAGTCACATTGTTAGCATAATTCTCATCATTTATACCACGTTTAAAGTTCTCAGCTTGAGTAGTATTCTCTTTATAATCAGGATTACGATATTCTTCTTTAGGAATAACATCTAATTGATTATAACTAGCAGCCCAAGTACCATTAGCATAATTAGGTTTAATACTAGTCTTTTGCCAAATACCTATTGGGTCAAACTTATGAGTATAAACGTTCCATACATGATTACGAGTAAACCATTTATCAAACTCTTCTTTACCTTTAGCTCTAGCCTCAGCCATAGCATCACTATAATAAGGAGTTGTAGTAGTTTCAAGATACTCGTTAATAGTAGCAAGAGCTTTAGTTTTAATCTCTGCTTCTTTACTCAAATCTTTAGCTACTTTCTGATTTTTCATACCAGTATAGAACTCATCTTTAAGAGTAAGAGTACCATAAAGGAAACGATTAGGAAGACGAACTGATTTATCGTACATATAATTACCATCTGAGTCTTTAACAATATGACCTTTTTCGTCATATTCAAAATCATATTCCATATTAGCATCTTCCCAAGCTTTGAGATATTCACCACCAATAGTTTTAGCTTTAGCGTATTCAGTATCAAACTTAGGACTATATTCAGTATGCATAAACTTACGAATAAAACTACCAACAGTAGAACCATTACCAGGTACATCTTCGTTAACTATAGTCTTCTTTGTATTACGAAGTTTCTCATACAAATCAGCAAGTTTATGAAGTTCTTCAATACTAATTTGATGTCTATCAGTAATAGTATTAACTTCTTTTTTAGTAGTATCATAATAAGGACGAAGAATTTCATTGACTTCATTAACTAACTTGAGATATTCAACGTTAGCTTTACCTTCTTTGCTATTAGAAGTGAGCATTTTTTGCACTACAGCAGGAAGAGCTTTCTTTTGTTCAGGAGCATTATTAATTAATATTTGCTCATTACCAGCAGAATAAATAGTATTATTATAACGACCAGCTTCATCTTTTCTTATAGCTTCTTGTTCTTCTTCAGTAAATATGTCACCACGAATACGACCTTTACCATCATAAACATTTTCGCCATTAGCAAGTTTAATTTTGATAAGTTTAGCCTTATAAGATATTTGATTATTCTTCTCTACTCTACCTTTAGAAAGAATACCATAAGCTACAGCAATTTCATCACTAACTTTAGGGTCTACGTGCCAAGTAGCATTTTGCTCAAGCCATTCTTTAGCTCTTTGATACTTCTCATCGTTAGCTAGAACTTCATCAGAAACTTGTTTATTACCAAAAGCGTCACGTTTTTCAGCTCGCTTAATAATATCAAGTCTCTTATCAAGTTCTTCTTCAAAACCGTCTTTAACTCTAGTATCATTGTACTCTTCATTTATACCACGTTGACGTTTAAGATATTGATTAAGTTTTACAGCAGCTCCTTGAGAGTTTAATACAGCTTCATCATATTTAGCTTTATCTACTATAATAGGTTTACCTTCTTCATCAAAACCTTTAGTACCTGGAATAGGATTAGTTTCATCATAAATAGGTTTCTCACTACCATCATCAAAGTTTATTGTAGACTCAAGTTGATTAATGCTTCTTCTAAGTCTACGATATTCTTCTTCATTCTCAGGACTAAGAACACCTTTAATACGAAGACGATTAATGTTTTTAATTTGCTCTCTAAGTTTTGTATATTCAGCAAAAATAGTAGGAGCCGTATTAAGCATATAATCATCATTATCATACATAGATTTATAATACTCATCCTTGAACTGTTGATTAAGATGAGCAATCTTAAAAGCATCATATTCATGCTTAGCTTTAAGATAAGCCATAGGATTATTAATGACATCTTTGCGAGCTTCATTTACTTTATTTCTAAGAGTATCTAAATCTTCAACAAATTTGTCAGTATAATCCCTAATAAGTTTACCGTTCTTATCAACAAGTTTATTCCAATTTATATGACCGAGAGCTTTAATAGCTTTTTCAAATTTACGAGCATCTTCAGCAGCTTGCATATCTTTAGCTCTAATGTCATTAATTATATGTTTACTAATATTTTGAATAAGACTATTACCAGTATCTTGTAAATCTCCAATCCAAGCATCACACCAAGTAACAGCATGATAACCATTAATAATATCAACTAAACCGTTTTGGATATTAGGGTCGTCAGACCATTTAGCAACAACTTCTCTAGCAAATCTTTCATTAAGAGTAGTAAGATTAAGTTTGTTACGTAAATCTCCAATTAGTTTTCTTAATATGATTAATGAAATCTATCACTTCAGGATTCTCATTTTCATCAACTACAACATCAAATATAGTACCATATTTATTAATAAGACTATCTGTGTCAAGAAGTAACTTTTGGAAACGTCTTTGTTCACTAGGATTATTACGAATCATTTCTATAGTTTCAGGAGCAAATATAGAAGCATAAGTTCCATCTTCTTTTTTATAGAACTGGTCAGCATCAGCTATAAGTTTCTTAGATGTAGCACTAGTGAATCTATCAATAGCTTCATAAAGTTTAGGAGACATATTGGTATAATCAGTACTAACATTCTCAAAACCATTATTATTCATAAATTGAACTTCGCGATAAGCATTGACATCACCTTCATGTGCTCTACGATTAATATCAGTGAACATATCAAAATTATATTCAACAGATGTACTTTCTTTATCGTTAGTAGAAGGAAGAATTTGAACAACTTTAACCGGATAAGGAATTACTTTACCTTCAGAATCAAATATTACTTTTGTTTCTTTAGCAAAAGCAACTTTCTTAGTAACTTCATTGCCATCAATTACATCATGAATAATTTGAAAATTACCAAATCCTTTACTGACACGATTATAAAGATAACTATTATTTATAATTTGAACACCTTTAGCGTCATTCTTAATAAGATTAATAATCTTATCATAAGCATCGCGAGCTCCACCTATATCGCCAATAGTTCTATCTTTATTTATATCAAAACCAGTATTAACTCTACCTTTAGAAGAGATAGCTCTTTCATTAGCGTATTCTTTACGAAGTTCATCTGCTTCTTCTTTAGTAAGTTGATTACCTTGAAGTTTGTTATCAATAATAGTTCTATAATACATCTCACTATAAAGAGTATTATTAGCTTGATTAACAGAAACAATACCATGTTCGTTTTCTTCAAGCATACTAACAGGATAAGCAAATATTATATCACCGTGACGAACAGTCTTATAAAGATTCGTAGTATTAACACCACGATTCTTAAAAGTAAGTTTTACATAAGGATTAACTCTATCAGTCCAAGCGTTATAAATTCCATACTTAACAGCAAGTTTAGTATCATCAGGAGCAGTAGTATTATCTTGAGTAACCTGAGGTTTGTTATCTACTACATCTTCTACGGGGCGGATTTCCGTCTCTTCCGCAACAGTTCTAGTAGCAGCAAATTCATTATTAATATCTGATTCTGTAATATCATTTCTACGAGAAGGAACATTAAACGTTATAACTCCATCTGGAGCACTAAGTTCATTAACCCAAATTTTACCTACTCTTTTTTTCTTTACAGTTCTCTTTGGAACCATACCATTATCAGAATGACTTCTTAAATAATCATCACGATAATCATCGTAAGTAATATGCTTAAAATTAGCATCTATTTGACTAAGAAGACTAGTAGCTTCTCCGTCTTGATTAGCAAACAAACTATTATCACGAAGAGTGCTATTTTTAATAATCTTATTAACACCGTTACGACGCATCTTGAAACCTTCAACTACAAACGCATATTTAATAAGGTCTATAGCTGCAAGTTTAACAAGAGGATTCTTACTCTTAGTAGCAGTTTCAAAAAGATTGTAAGCAGTTTCAGTATCTACATTATCATCATTGAAACGAATAGATTGAGCAGCACATTCTTTATTACCAACACGATAATTATCTTGAAGGTCAACTTTAAGTTTACCAAATATACCAGCATCTTCTGATTTACTTTGCAACCAAGCAACTTTTTGAGCAGGAGTAAGTTTAGCCCAAGCATTAATTTCATCTTGAGTTGGTTCAGTAATATCCTCAACATCAAAATGAAATACTGGACTACCACTAAATCCATAAATACGAAGACGCTCTTGCAAATCGCTTGTTTGAGTTGACTCAAGACGCCCCGTAGAAGAGTTGATAGTATAACCTAATCTAATTCCATCAGCATTATTATAAGCAGCACCAATAACATATTTCTCATAGTCATTATACTCTTTCTCAGTAAGTCTACGAGGAGTAGGAAGCATTCTACTAAGAGATTTAATAGTAGTTACAAAAGCACGATTTTGAGTTTCAAAAAGCATACTATTAACTACAGTACTAGTAACCGAAGCATACTTTAAGAAAGCATTAAGAGAAGGATAAGCAGATTCGTGAGTATCTTTTACATAATTATCTTTATCTACAATACCATCTTTAATAAGTCCAGGATAAATACTTTCAAGGAAAGGAATACCATTCTTACTAAGTACTTTAGCTTGTTTGCTATTATTTATATCTTTAATAGTTTCAAATACTTCATTAGTAGCAAATATAGTTTGTTTAGCACCAAACTTATCAGGATTACAAACTCTTACAGTTTTCTGAATTACATCAGCTAAACGATTAATATCGTTGTAAGCCATAAGAATTTCTACTTCACGAGCAAGAGAAACATTGTTTGTATTCTTTACATCATTAGCTAATTGTTCTTCATCAAGAACAATATTATTGTTTTTAATGAAACTATAGTTTGTACCAAGTTTTTCATTAATGGCTTCAACTACCATTTTACCTGAATATAAAGAGCTAGTATCAACACCAAGTTCTTCAGCTACTTCTTTAAGAGCATCAACTATAGGCTGAGCAGAATCTTCACTATAAACAGATTTACCTTTATTATAAGCATTAACTATACGAGTTACAGCAGGGTGCATCATAAATGCAACACCAGTCTTATAATTACTACCTACATCAGGGAAAGTTTATTACACTGCAAAAGTAAACTACATTTACATTAGGTACAGCACCTTTCTTTACAGCATCAAGAATATGAGCTGTAGTCTCAGAACTATAAGCAGTAAGAATAGCATCATTTACATTGTGATTGTCATGTGACCAACCAATCATAGTATGACTAATTGTAACATAACCATCTTTATAAATAACATTGTCTTCTCCAAAACGTTTAGCTAAAGTCTCAGCTTGTTTTGGAGTAGCTTTGTATCTAGCACTAATAGCATAATTTTTATCAATAGTTGGTTGAACTTTGTTGCAAATAGACACAAAGGTATCACGAGTAACACTAAACGCTTTAAGCTTAGCACCACTCATAACATCTTCTTGATATTCAGCTTGGTCAATAAAATCATAACAACTACGACCATTACGAACACTCTTAACAACATCATTCATAATACTATCGCGTGCAGCAATAATATCTTCAAATTGAGATTGACCAGTATTTTCTTCAAAAGCTTCATCAGATTGAAGAATACGAAGCATATCATCAAGTATACGATTGTTACGAGCTTGACGACTATTCTTTTCTTCAATACTATTAGCTTTACTAAATTCTTCACGACTAAGAAGTCCATGCTCTTGTGCAGCATTAGCTAAAGCAGTAGATTCGTTAACTCCATTTTTAACAGCTTCTTCTAGTTTAGCTTTAGCTTCATCATTAAGTTGTTCTTTTACATAATCATCATATAATTTACCAAATGATTCTTTATAAGCAACTTTTTGAATATCACCATCTTTATCTATATATGTATTATGTTGAATACCGTATACGGAATCAATATCAAAGTCAGAACCAGTTTGAGCAACCCAATCATCAGGAACAACAATAGTTGAACCTTGAGCATCATCGGTAAATCCAACTACCTTCATAGCACAAATAGATTGCTTACCTTCAGTAGGAATACGATAACCAATAATGGTATCAAGTTTAGCTCTTTGAAGTTGTTCAAGAAGTTCTTCATCGCTGGCTTTATAAGTACCATCTTCATTTTTAGCAAAACCAAAGTTGCTCTTAGGAAGAAGAACTTCTATATAACGTCCGCTATTAGGATGATAACGAAGATGCTTTGAATAACCTACATTAGTTACTTGAGCAGCATGAAAACCAGGCAACTTCTGACGAGTAATAGCGTTATTAAACATAGACTGACAAACATTCTGAGCTTTACTCATCATATTAGTCATATATGTAGGCATAATAGTATTAGCTCTTCCAAGTTCAGTATAAGGAGTATCTTCATTGAGAGTAAAGAACTCTAGAATATTACTATCAAGACCTTGACGAAGACATTCTTTACGAAGCTTATTGAAGAATAGTTTCATATCAAGTCCTTCAATGTTTCCATTAACATCGAGTTTAATAGAACCATCTTCATTTGTAGGAATATTAAGTTCCTTAACAAGACTATTGAAACTATCTTTAATATTAGCAACATAAAGTTTAAAAAACTCTTTCTTAACTTCTCCAATAGTTCCAGTATCAGGAATATTATCAACAATCTTCTTCATAATTTGAATAGCAGCTTTATTTTCTGCATTCATGTGTTGAGGAGTTTCTTGCTGAGTATAAAGGAAATTATAAGAATAAGTCTCTTTATAATCTTCTACATGATTATTAAAATCTTGAATATGAGTATCAGTAACTTCACCTGTTTCTTCATCAAATAAAGTAAGAACACCAGCTTTACCAGCTTTAGAAGTTTCTTCTGTATTAAGTTGGTCAATACCATTATCTTTCATAAGATTATATACTTTCTCAAGGTCAGTACCTTCAATAAATCTAGGTACAAGAACAAGTTCTGCATTCTTAATTTGACGAGGAGCATAAGTATTAATCTTATCGTTATAAGTCATATCATAATAGAAGTTCTTTTGTACTTGAACAAAAGTTTTAATATCATCTACTCTAAGAGGTTTACTTCTATCCATAATACGCTCAATAAGAGGCATATATTTATTAAGTTGACCTCTACCTGCAACACGACGAATCCATTCTTCAAAAGTAATATAAGATTGAGCATCGTTTACAGTAGTATTTTGATAACCTTCCATGTGCTTATTTGCTTTAGCAATAGCTTCAGCTTCTGTAAGTTCATGGTCATGCTTCATATAAACACGAGCAAGTTCATGAACAACAGGACCATTTTGAGAAGCTTCATGAGAAGTTCTTACAGTATTCTTAATAGTAATACCAACAAAACCAGGACGTTGAGTAACATGAAGACCAATACTATTAAGTTTATCTTGAATAGCTTGACTATTAAGATAACTCATCTTCTTTAAGTCTGTCAACATCATATTTTCATCTTGATAAATATTAAAAGTACTATAAGGAGTACCACTAGCTTGACCTTCCTTAGCACGTTTCAAGAAGTCTTGAGAAGACTTATAAAATTTATCATCACCTTCAAACAAATCATCAAAATAATTATAAGCAAGACGATAATTAAGAGCAAAGTCAGCAACATTATCATCATTGATAAGTCCAGCTACATCAAGATTTTTAAATTCATCCATACGTATAGCAGAACTATCAATATAATCACTAATAAATTCTGCTATTTTGTTATCAATAGCTTCAGCTTGTTCTTTAGTATGATTAAGTTTAATCTTACCATTCTCATAACCAAAATGAATAAAGCCACCTTTACTACCATTATACAGACTATCAAAATAATCATCAAGAAGTTCCTGACCATAATTACGAACTTTACCAGTCTTATAATTAGTAATAGTAAACTTATCACTATGGAACATATTTCCAACTAAACCGTAATTAGAATCAAGATATTTATCTTTCTTAGTTTGATAATTAGCATAAAGTCTACGAGCAGATTCTTTATCTAATCCAAAAGCATTATTAGGATTAAACTTAGGTTTACCATCAGCTTCACGCTGAATAACACCATCATCACCAGTCAAGAATATCATATTAATAGCTTCAGCCATATTAGTCAACTCTTGATTGAATATCTTTCTAAATTGTTTGTAAATAGGATGTTCTCTATTAACTTGATAATTAACTTGAACATCACCAATTCTACCATTACGATAAGCTTGTTTACGATACTTGTCATATATCATAGGACGAAGATTATCTCTCATTTCATTATTATCAAGAATAGTAGCTTTACCATTCTCAATAACAAACTTATTCATACCTTTTACAGGGCGAATAGAACCAGTAATAATATATTTATTTACATTACCTTCTTCATCAGCAAATTGATAACCAATAGTTGCAGTTTTACCATCGTTACGAATAATCTCATTCTCATATACAGACCGAGTAATATTATTATCAGTTAAATCTCTAGTAAGTTGAGCACGGTCACTACGATTATCTTCAAGTTGAATAAATTTAGCTCTAGGATTAGCTTGATTAAATGCAGATTCAGACATACTAGCAATATGCTCTGCAACATAATTCTTAATATAATTATCTACATCAGCAGCATTTGTTACAGTTCTAATTGGATTACTTTTAGTTATATGATAACGTGGAGCACGAACTACAAATGTTTTAGGAGCATCAGAAGGAGTTCTCATAAAGTAATTAGCAAGAGGAATACTATTAGTTACTCTATCGGCATCAATATTTTTATCGCTATTAAAATAATTAGCAAAAGCAGTATAAACGTAATCACCTTTACTCATCTGAGCATAAGTAATACCTGTGCCTTCATCAGTTTTTACAGCCCCATTAAATAATGCAACATTAAGTAAACCAGAAGCATAATTAGTAACACCATATTTTTGTTTATCAGCATCATAATAAAAGAGACCATAATTTACAATCTTACCATTTTCTCTAGTCTCAATAAGAATATTGCTAAGATTATATTGATTGTTCTTAAACTTAAACTTAGCAAAATTAACAAGAGATTCAGGAGCAGTATTGCCTAATTCGTCAGTAGTAGTCTTAGGACTATTGAGTACTTTAAGAAGATAGGTAATCATAGAACTGTTAATAATATCAGATTGAAGATTACCTAAACCATTACGAGAATTAAGTTCAACTTTAACAGAAGAATAAGGATAAAGTTTATCAGCTAAAGCAATACTTTGAGTAATACTATCTTGAGAACGATAATCACTAAATCGAATATTATCTCTTTGCTTAACAAGTTTATCTATTTCTTCATTAATTTTATCTATACCTTTATGTTCTCCAGCTTCATTGAGAGCGTCAATCTTAGTTTGAAGCTTCCTAATTTCTTTGTTAATGCTACTAATAGCATCACGATTTTCAGTATATTGAGAAGTAGTAGCATCAGAAGCTTTAGCTATCTTTCTGAGACTATCAGTAAGATAACGCATATTGGTAGTAACTTCACCGTTATTAGCAAGACGAACATAATTATCAATAGAAGCTTTATCTGCACTAGGATAATAATCTTTAATGCGAGAAGCAATTCTATCAACAATAGTATTATAAAGTTTAGTTTGGTCTAAAGCAAACTCATCACCAGCAGCAAGAGCCTGAGTATATTCTACAATAGTTTCATCTACTTCGTTAGCAAGTTTATTGGTAACATCAGAATCAGTATTTATATGAGTAAACTTAGCGTCATTAAGGAAACTAAGAGCATGAACTTGCTGAGCATTACTATTCTTATTGCTCTTATTCATAGCTGTATTCTCATCAGCAATACGAGTTTCATATTTATTAATTACAGTTTTGAATTGAGTATAAAGACGAGCAGCATAATCTAAATCAGAAGTAAGGTCTTTATGAAGTTTAATAAGACCTTCCATACCAGGAATATTGCTAGCTTCTTTTACACTATCAATAAAAGTATTAAGATTAGAAACATCTTTCTTAGCACTAAGAGTACTAATAATATCTTTTACGTCAATATAATCTACGTTACCAGTAGGATTGTTTTTATCATAATCATAAACATCCTTTACTTTACCAGACTTTAAAGTCTTAGTACCAACAGTATTACTAGTAAGTTTAGGTATCATAGAAAGATTAAGACGAATATCAAGGTCAAAACCTTTCATATAACTAGAACCAAGACCACTATGGTCGTTCCAAGTATTATCTTGTCTATCGCCTACACTAAGTACATCTTCATCTTCATTATTATTATAAGAAGAATCATCTACTGAATCAAAATCTTCAGCATAAGCTTCAGCAAGACTAGATTCTGTTTCATCACTATATTTTAAATTACCAATAATAGGGTCAGCAATAATAACTCTATTAAAGAAATCTTTACCAGTAGTATCTTTAAATATATCTTTATAAATAGCAAAAGTATTCTGAACTTGAACATCACCATTCTTATCAAAAGCTTTAGTTATAGCAAGCATAAGTTCATCTTTCTTATAATAAGTTTCATTATTGTTAAGAAGAGCATCAGCTATCTTATTAACTTCAGCATTAGTTGCAGTTTTACCAATAGCTTTTAGATAATTAGCAGCAACATCCTTAGTTATTCTAACTTTTGTACGTTTAATTAAATCGCCAAGAATAGTATCTTTGTTGGTAATTTCTCCACTTTTAATATCACTAACATACATACTACGCATAATATTAGGAACCGCTCTAGTAATAGCATATACTTTTGCATGACTATCGCTATAACCAAAAGCATCTACATCCTTAGCATAATAAGTACCTGTACTTTGAGCATTAACATCAAAGTGAATACTATTATAATAACGGATAGCAGTTTTAGCGATAACTCCTCTTTCAGAATTATCAACACTAGGAATATTATCAGTATGATTTACTTTCTGATAATACTTAACAAACTCATCAGTAAAATCTCCAGTTTCAGGATTACTAATAAGACTAACTAACGCTACAAAACGAGCATTATTTGCTCCAACCTTACGTTTAATGCTTGTGCCAGCACTTGTTGTTTTAAAATTACAAGCCATAACTTTATTAATTAAATTAGTTATTAAAAAGTAAAGTTCTAGAGGATTTTAAATTCTCCTCTAGAACCTTGAAATACATTCTATGAATAATCTATCTACAAGACATCGAAATCGCAGCAGAGCTAACGAGAGAAGCAAATTTGGCACGTTCCGACATCGGAATAGATTCAATTGCAGAGTTGAATGAATTGAAAGCTACTTCTTCACTAGTACTTTCATCAGCATCATATTCATCATCAGCATCAACATCTTCATCCTTAATATCAAAAGTTTCATTAGCACTTCCAACATCATCACCATCTATAATACTATTTGTATCATCAGCAACTGTTTGTGTTTCGACTTCTTCTATACGCCCCGTAGAAGGTGTGTTTGGTTGAGTAACTTCTTCTTTTTCTTCAGCTTTAATTTCAGCTTCTTGATTGTTCTTAAATATTTCACCAAGAGCTTCCATTTGTTTAGCACGAAGACTATTAGGACGAATATTAATACCAAATAAGTCACCAATAAACTTGAGTATTTTCTGCCAAATAGTATTACCTTTAATTACTCCACCATCAGCATCAACTTGATTAAGATAATTCATCAAATCAACATTGGTAAGAGATTCAACAATAAACTCTTCTAGAGCATCTTGAGGATTCTCACGAGTAGCATAACTTTCAGCAGTAAAAGTATTAACATTATTAAGCCATTCACTAATCTTTTCAAGAGTAGCTTTATCTTGAATATGTCTACGTTGTTTAATCTCATCAATATTTCCTGCTTTTAAATCATTAATATCTTGATTAATAGCAGCAGCAAAATCATCATAAATATCTTGCATTCTGTTTCTAAGATTAGCAACTGCATTAGGATGACGTTTATTATTAGCCATATCTTCAATATAACCATGAAGATTTTCGTGCATCAAAGTTCTAATAGCTCTACCTTTTTCACCAGGTTTCTTACTATTAATCATATCTAAGAATTTCTGACCAATAACAACTTTACCACCTTTAGTTTTGCTCCAAACAGCATTAGCTTGTGCATGTTCTTTACTCATAAATTCTTCGTCAAAGATAATATCTTTAGCTAAAAGTTTACGTAAAGAACTATCACTTTTAATACTATTTAGTTTCTCTTTAGATGTATCATCTAATAAAAGAGCACTAGCAACTTCAAAACCTTTATCTGTAGAATCAGATGTTATAATAGATTTAATTTCATCAGCTTTAGAAGTATAAGTATTACTAACATCTTCTACGGGGCGGCTTTCCTGTTTATTTGTTACTTGAAAACTAAATCTAGCATTAGCTCCTTGTTTATTAATAGCAGTTCTTCTAATATTACTACCATTCTCTTGAGCCATATTAACTCTAATAAGATTGTTTTGCTGAATAAAGTCTTTAAAACTATCATAAGTGAGATTTATACCATTCTTTCCTTTATATTCAGGAATAGTAATTTGAAACTTACCGTCAGTAGTTCTACTAGTAATACCTTGAAGAGGAATATTATGATTATTATCAGACTTTAGAACAGCAAAGTTAATATTGAAGTTGAGACTTTCTATTCCTTTAATAAGTCTATCAGTTATAGCAGATAAATCGCTACCATAAGAAATATAAGTAGGTTTACCGTCAACTTTACTAATTATTTGACCTATACCATCACCATTCTTATCTCTATAGAAAAGAAGCTGATTATTCTTATTACCAAAGTTGATTCCAAGAATATTTGCAGTTCTAAATACAGATAGTTCTTTACTAAGGAAAATAGGATTTTTATTAATATTAAGAAGATTATCAATAAAATCAATAAAATTATCTCTATTCTCAGCAAAATCACCATCATTAAGAGAATCAAGTCTATCTTTAATTTGAGTAACTATAGTATTTTGAAGTTGCTTAAAGTCTTTACCTGTTTCAACATGATGTTGTTTGTCATCTTTTGTATAATATGTACCACCTGTCCAACTTACAGGATACGCGTTTACAATATCTACAGTACCGTTATTACGAGGAACAGTGACATAAGTTCGACCAACGTTAACAAGAAACTTATTACTTCCAATACCATTAATAAATTCACCATTAGCAGACTTAGCGGCAATTTCAAACTTAGTATCTTTAGCAATAGCTAATTGAATAGGTTGAGAAGTTTCAGCATCACTTTTAAAAGTACCATCGTTACTACGAATAAGCTCACCTTCAAATACATCACTAGCTACAATATCAATGTTTGGATTGTTATCTAATTTACTAGTTTCATTATAACTTTCACGAAGAGCGTCAAACCATTTATCAATAGAATTAGCAACTACTGCACCAGTAAACTTATTAACTCTTCCTTCGGTAAGAACTTTATAATTATATCTCCAAAGTTTAGCAAGACCGTTAAGAGCAACTTCATATTCAGGACCAGTTTCATCAGAATTAATCATATTATTCTTAACCATATCTTGAATAATAGGATTACTCTTAAATTCATTAACTAGTTGTTCAGCGTTAAACTTATCAAAAGCAGCTTTATGAATAATTTCATTAAGTTTTTCATGCTCAGTAGTTTTACTTCTAGCTATATCTTTAAGAACTTGTTTAAGTGCTCCATCTTTAGAACCATCAGCTTTATCTATATGATAAATAAGTCCATCATTCTTTTGAACATATTCCCCTCTTTCTCCGGTAGAAGGAATTGATATACTACCAACAAGTTTACCATTAGATTTAATACCTAAACGACTAGTACCTTTAGTTGTAGTAACTCTTTCAATAGTAAGCTTATCACCATTTTTAAGTTTAACTTGTTCATCATAATTTTCTTTCATATCTTCATTTGTGCCAAAATCTGAAAGATTCATATTAACTTGATGAACAGTTCCATTAGGAAGAGCAGCATCTCTTTCAGCTTGAGACTTATGAAAGTTATTTAAGAAAGCAACAGGATTACTAACGTCATTAGCATCAGTAATATTAAACTTAGCTTGACCTTCAGGAGTATTAAGATAAGCAGACAAACTATTAAACATAAAGTCAGCCATAGAATAATCATCATAAGCAGACTTAATGTAATCCATAAGGTTCATAAGATTACCATAATACTTACCGTTGATTTTAGGAAGTTCAGCATCTTTAGCATAAACATCAAGCAAATCACTAACAGCTTGTTTATAAGAATCATCAAATACTACAGCTTTACCGTTTTTAGATTTGGCATTACGTTCTTCTTGGTCAAAACTACTAAAATAAACAGAAGCAACAGTACTTTCTTTGTTCATAAGTTTTTCTTGTTTCTTACGAATACGTCTAAAAGCACTATCTATTTGTTTTTTAGTTTCAGTTTCACTATATCCTTTAGCTACATAATCATCGAGAATACTCTTAGCTTTAGAATTCAAATCTAAATCAGGATTAGTTTTTAATTCAGTAATAACATCTCTAATAACTTTAGTATCAGAAGCGTTACCCATAAAATCAGGAATTTTAGGTTCTTCTACTTCAGGAGTAGTATCTTCTGCTGGAGTAGGAACTGGAACAGTAGGAGTAACTGTAGTAGGTGTAGTTTCTTCTATACCCCCCGTAGAAGGTATTGTTGTGTTTTCGTTATTCTCCTCTTCTTGACTTCCTTCAATTCCTAATTTACCTTGACTAACAACTTCAAAATCATTACCAGTAAGTCTAATAATAGGATAAGAAGTTATACCTACGTTGTCTTGAGTAGCAATATTAGCATTAGCAAATAAATCTTCATTAGTTGTAAGACTTGCAATATTATCATTGCTTGTAGGATGAACTTCATATTCATCGTTATTCTGAGTTGGAATAAGTTGATAATCATCAGAAGCATTCTCATTACCAGTACTAACTACAAACTTATTATCTGTAAAGTTTAATTTTCCAATTTTACTTGGTTTCGCAGCAGGCTGTTGTGTACCAACATTCGATAATTGCGTATTTCCTTGCGTTGTGACGCTTTCAACGGATGAACCTGATAAATTGTTCGTCTGTTCAGTTTGAGGGGCTGAGAGCGAAGGATTTAGCGGTTCTACTGTTGGTGGTGCTTCAGTAGAAGTAGGAGTTGCAGAATTAAGTTGTTCAGCTTCTTCTTCTTGAGCTTGAGTAGCAGCAGGTTTAGTATCTTCAAACAAATCATCTTTAGTAAGCATTTCTTGTATTTGTTCACCAAAACGATAATTAAGATTACCACTAAGATGAAGAGCATCTAAAGATTCTTTTAAATCCGCTTTATCTTTATCATTAAGAACAGATACAAAATTATCATAATGCTCAAAGTCTTGATTATAATAAGCACCAACTGCATTAATAATAGCATCACGATTATCTTTATTACGTTTAGCTATATCCTTAACAGTATCGAAACTTTGATTTACAACTTTAACTCTAGCGTCATCAAGAGTTTGATTTAAGAAACTAAGTTCACTAGCAATATCTTCTCTATTCTTAACTTGTTTACTTTTAAGATAATCTCTATTAACTTCAGCAACAGCTTTATCAACAAGTAAATCAGTAAAGTTTTTACCAACAACTCCAGGAATACCGAATTCATCAGCATCAGTAAGAACTTGATTAGCTTTTTTACGATTATCTTCAAAAGCTTTATTTTGTTCAGCAATACTTAGTTCATCAGAATATTTACTAAGTTCACCAATAATATTATGTTTAGTAGCATAATCATCAAGTCTTTTAAAGTAATCTGCACGTTTACTAGTATCTTCATTACCTTCAGCATCAGTAAGGTCTAAAGACATAATATCTTTAAGTTCTTTACTAGCACCTTCATTAGGTTTAAATTTAAGAACACCATTTTCGTCATGAAAAGCTGTAATTCCAGTACGAATAGCTTCACGAAGATAATCAGGAGTAAGTTGTGCTTGAACAGCAGCTATATTTTTATTAATATTATCAAGGGCAACAGCTTGACTAATATCAGTCTTAGCAGATTCTTCAACTTCTCTACGTTGAGCATAAAGTTCAGCAAGATTATTAGCAAGAATAGTTTGAGCTGCAACTCTTTGTAAATCATCGATAGAAGTATCACCAAGTTTATCAGCTATTTCTTTAACTTGAAGAGCAGCATTAATATTAGCTTGAGTTAAATTAAGTTTATCTTCTTGACGAGCAATATCTTGACCGTACTTGACATTGTTTGTAGCAATCATTTGAAGGTACTCAATAGGAATAACTTGGTCATCTTTACGATGAACAGCATAGTTGTCAGCAATATTCATAACTCTAGTAAGTTCGTTATTATATTGTTGAGTAACTTCATCCATTTTATTAAGTATTTCTTGCTGAGTTTGAGTAGCATCTTCTTTAGTAGTAATACCTTTATTTACTAAAGCATCACGTACTTCATTAGATTTCATAAACTCACGAAGATAACCAGCGTTACCATGATGAGCTGCATTCAAAGTTAAATCAGTAATAAGTTCATCTTGTGCTCTAGATTTAGCAATCTCTTGAGCAGTAGTATTGCCTTTAATATCAGCATTCTCATCAGGACCAGCAAAAGGATTAATACCTTCTTTAATTTTAGCAGCTCTATCAAAGAATGTATTAAAGTTATTCAACCAAGATTGCATATTATCTCTACGAGCTTTAACTTCTCCAGTTTCACTAAGACCAAAAGAACTAGGAGCACTTTCACCAGTTTTATCGTCTTTTTTAGTCTTATTCTTTTCATCTATAGTAGCTTGAACTCTACCAAAAGCAGAACCTAAATGATGAAACACAACACCACCCATTACTCCCCAAAAAGCAGAATCAGCAAGACCTCCACTACGAAGATACTTTTTCATTCTATCATCCCAAGGAGATTTGTCAGCATCAGCTTCATCAAGAAGTACTTTACCAAGATTAGTACCTTCCATTTGAGCAATATAGTTTACAGCTTCCTCAGCACCTTCGCTAAGTTCTCCAGCTACAATAAGCTTTTCATTTTTAAGTCTATCCCAAACTTTATTACGAGCTTTAGTCCAAGCAGAAACTTTATCAGCAACAGCTTTAATTTCTTCTTCAGTTTTACCTATAGCAAGTTTATTATTACGAAGAGTTTGATTAAGACTATAAGCTCCACCTCTATCTTTTAGACCTTTCCAAAAGCCTCTAAGTCCATACATTTGAATAATATCAAAAGTAAGATTTCCAAAGTTATATTTAAAATCTTCATCAGCAGAAGCTTTAGAAATCTTTCTAGCAACAGCATTTCTATCAGAAGTATCAACATCTTGAAGAAGTTCTTGATTCTTATTTACAAAAGCTTGATAATCTTGATTGTTCATATTATTAAGTTTATCGCTAGCAGTTTTATAAATATCTTGATAAACTCCTTGTGCTTCTTGATAATTTTCCATCATACGTTGAAGTACAGCATTACCTCCAACATTAGCAAAAGTATTAAGTTTTCCACCTTCTCTAGTACTATTTATAATTCTAGCAGCAGCAGATTGAAAACCACTAAGTTGAGCACCTTCTACTCCACGTTCAATATTATCAAGAGTTTTGTTTATTCCAAATAAACTTTTAAGACCACTACGGCTACGTGCACCAAGTTTAAGAGCTTTACCTATAACACTAGCACCTTTCATAATACCAGTAGCAGGAAGAAGCAAAGTTAAACTAGACATTACACTAGGAAAATTACTAGCCCACCAACCAAAATTTGTAAGACCTCCGCTATAAATATCATTATGTTCAGGGTCACTATATATTGGAGCAACTTCTTGGTCAAAGTAATCTTGCCATTCTTTAATTTTATTACTAACAGGATTTTGATAATCACCATCACTAGTAAAGAAACCATTTGCAATAGCATCAAACAAATCAGGCACAGCTTTAACTGTACCAAGAATAGCTTGACTAACAAGAGCTTGACCTAAAGAATTAAATGTCTTAGCAAAGTTTGATTGAGATTCAGCAAGAACCTTATCTACGTCAACAATACTAGCATTTGGAGTAACTCCATAATGACGAAGTTGGTCTGCTTTATCTGCTTGATTAGTAAGAACTTTGCCACTAGTAAGACCCTCATTGATTTCTCTATCGGCAAAATCAGTTGCTAATTCAGCAATCTTCTTAGGGTCTGTAGTACTAAGTATTTTAGGACTTAGATGTTTCTTACTTTTACTAGGGCTAGGATTTATATAACTAGCACCATTAGTAGTCATATTTTTTATTTCTTCAAAATCCATATTAATAATTATCTTTAATAAATTTATACTCTTGTGCTACAGTAATATCATTAATTGGTTCTCCTGCTTCAGTTAACGATTTAGCAATAGCATTTGTTATAACATTCTCACTTTCTCCTGTATATAAAGCGTCAGCTATTTGTTGACGATTAAGTTCTTGTCTTATGATATTTTCAGCTTGACTTCTAGTAATAACAGTTCGTTTACCACGAGAATTAGTATAAAGAGCATTAGTATTTGTAACATTACTAATAGTTGCTCCATTCCCTAAAGTCTTAGAAGTACCACTAATATTCAATTGAGTAACTTCATCTCTAGCTAAAGTAGAAGTATTTCTTTCATAACTTTTAAGAACTGTAGAACCATTAGCTCCAACCATTGTAATAGTTTGTGGAGTACTATTCTTAGCTTTACCAATATTAAACTCAGTAACAGTTTGTGCTAAACCATGATTTCTACCTACAGTTACATTAAGAACATTCTCTTGTTTAGCTTGACTTATAGCTCCAATATATGCAGCTTTTTCATCTTCAGGAATACGTTTACCATCAATATATAAAGCAGCGTTCATTAATAAACTTGGATTGATAAGATTATCTTCGTCATGTTTAATCTTTTCAAGACCTATATTATAAGTTTTTTCATCAATTTGACCAGCTGTATATTTATCAAATAAAGCATTTCTATCTAAAGTAGAACTATACATCTTAGAGTTAACTGGAACTTTACCAAAACCTCTACGCTGATTAATACTATCAGCTTTCCAAGCAGCAGCTTGAGCTGGAGTATTAGAACCAGGATTTAATATATCAATACCTGCAACATTTATTGTTCCAAGATTTTTAAATATAGCAGCAGCGTTACGAACTTTCATTCCGTTAGTCATATCCACAATTCCAGCTCCTCCTCCTGTAATAGCATTACTAAAACTACTGCCAATACCTTTCCAAAATCCAATCGAAGAATCAACACTGTCACTAAGTTTAGAAAGCCAAGTGTTATTCTTATCAAAAGTAATAGTCTTTTGTCCATTTATAGATGTAATTCTAAATCCTTTTCTTCTCCAATCTGATTCAGAATGACAATCCATTGCTTGAGAAATAGCATTATATTGTTCATCATCATAACATTTATAACCAAGTTCTCTAATCTTTCCATTATTAAACAAATGATTAATCTGTTGGTTATATTCTTTAGTGAACTCATTATTTCCAGGTAATCTAGAACCAGAACGTCTAGCAGCATCAAAAGCTACAGCATCTTGTTCAGGTTTGCTAAGACCTGCAACATAATGATTATATTGATTACCATAAGTTCTTAAAGCAGTAATTGCTTGTCTAGCTTGATGTTGTACAACTGGGTCTTTACTAGTCATACTATGACGACAAAGATTAGCAAGTTCATTATATTTTCCTTGATTAACTCCTCTTTGAAAAGCGTTACTCTTAGAAAGTTTTGGAAATAAACTTCTAATAGTACTAAGAGTTTCATCGAGACCAGCTTTAGTTGTACCAATAATATCTGGAACATCTACATCAATAGCAGCACCTTCATTTGTAGCATCAAGATTCATATTCAATGCAGCAGCTTGTTGAGCCGCAGCTTGACGTGCAGCAACATCTTTTCTATATTCAGTTTGTCCACTACCAACTTCTATATCAGAACCGCTATTATAATAACTCATAGCATGAATACCTGGTTTAACTCTTTTTGTAAGATATTCTTCAGGACTAAGAAGAAGACCATTTTCAGTAATATCAGAATCAATGTTCTTTTTCTTCTCTTCAGGAGTCATTTTATTATATTTCCAAAGAGCAACATCATAATCTTGTTGAAGACTTGCTCTAGCACCAGGAGTTGTATCAATAGCAGAATTAAGAGCATCATTTAAATCTTTTTCGCTAACATATTCCCAACTACCAGATTTCTTATAAGCTAAACCATAAACATTCTTACTTGGGTCAGAAGTAAGGTTACCATCAGCATCAACAAACTTAATATCATTAACTCCACTACCTTTGTGAACAGCAACCCATTGTTTTGCTTTAGTCATAATATTACTTAAATCAACAGTACTGACTGGATTTTTATTTGGTTCCCAAGTGGAACCGCCAATTAAATGTCCTTGTTCATCATATTTATCTTCATAATGATAAGGATTATTAGCAAGAGTATAATCTTTAACGTCTTGAGTAATATCGTTTCTATTTTGAATATTCTTTTTAAATTCTTCGTAAGCAGCATTAGCTTTAACTCTACCAATAATAGCTGGGTCAGAAGCTACTTTACCAGCAAGAAGAGTTGCTTGTTGAAGAGTTTGACTATAATCTCCACCAATAGCAGCTTCATCAAGTTGTTGTTGAATATCTCGAATATAATCAGCTCTAAATTTTTCATCAGCAGAATTAAGATTAAGTTGACCAAGAGCTACAGCTATTTGAGTTCTTTGGGCAAGAGCTTGTTTAGCTCGTTCATCTATTTTATCAAGACTTTTAGCAAAAGCATCAAGATTTCTACCTTGATAAATACGTTGTGGAACAAAACCACCAATATTAATACTTCTAGGCATATCTATATTATTTTAATTATTACTATTACAAAAATAAGTAAATACTTCTAGTTGTATTATTACTACTAGAAGTATTTACTATTAATTAACCAATACCATACTTACGTTTAGCTTTAGAACTAATTCCTCTAAGTATCATATTTTTATATTGACCACGTTGTTTATAAAGAGTATTATCTTTTTCCCACTTATCTATAGCTCTAGACCAAGAAGCATTAGAATCATAATCTTTACGTTCAGGACGAGGACCTGGCTCAGTAATACTACCTACTTGATTAAGAAGACCAATACGACTTCTAGTGCTCATAGGAACTCCCATTGAAAGCATTCTATATGGAGTAGCGGCTTCACTACCAGCCAAATAAGTTCTCATAGCAATTTCATCTTCATAACGCTTAGTAGCATTAGTATAGAAATTATTATAAGCTTGAGCAAGACCAGTAAGACTAGCATTAATTGCATCATATTTAGCTTGATTCTGAGCATTCTTATATTGAGCAATCTCACTTTCACGAGCCATTTGGTTACGAACATTAGTCTCAGCAACTTGCTGTTGATTAAGAGCATCTTGAGTAAGCATCTTATTCTCTTCATTCTCTTTAGTAGCCCAAAGTTTACTAATTTCGAAAAGAGCACTAAGGTTTACATTATTAGCTCTATTAAGAGCAGCTACAGAACTAGAAGTATTTCTATAAGTTTCTCCAGTAAGTCTATCTCTCATTCGTTTAACTTCTTCAAGTTGAGGAGTAATATTATAATTAGTAGGAAGTTTACTTGCTAACATAACTGGAGCACGACTTGGAATATACATATCCTTAGCGGCGTTATAATTAACAATACCTCCAGTAAGTCCAGTAAGAGTATCAATACCTAATCCAACCCAATCGCCAGTACTTGGAGTCATACCGAATTTATTATCACGAATATCATATTCAGTAGTTTTCTTTGTATCAACAGGAATAGTCTTCTTTGTATCAACAGAAGAATTAATAACCTTTTGAGGATTATAAGGACCTTTTATTTCAGTATTATCATTATCGAGCCAAGTCTTTTGTTCAATAGGTTCTCCCCAAATACCGTATTTATCTTCTTTTACTTCAGGAGTAAAATGGTTATAACCTAATTTATGGTCATAACGAAGATTATAATTGTTAGCTTTTATATCATTCCAACTATGACCAGTTGATTTAGTTAAAGCTTGAACATAAGGATTAGTTTCGTCAAGCTGAGTTCTATAAAGACTAAAATCTCTATAATTATCACTATTTTCTAATTGACTAGCTTTATCGTCCATACCACGAGCATAAGGATAATTTTTACTAAGTATACTAGGTTTATAATTACCTAAATTAATACTAGTAAAATCCCATTTACGAGGAAGAGGATAAGGATAACCAAGCCAACCTAATTCAGCTTTAGGTCTAACACCCTTTACGTGGCGGCTATAACCACCTAATGCTTTAGCCATTCTTTTAGCTCCAATTGCTCTATTTAATCGTTCTTTTTTAGCATCAGTTTCTTTAGCTGTAGTATATTGATTATACTTACCAGCGTTATATTTAAATCTACTAGCACCAGCAGTTCTAGCTGCATCAAAAGCATCATTAAAGTTTTTACCTACATGAGAATAATCTCCAACACCATAAGATTTATTATGACCTGTATATTTATCATTAGAATAATCATATCTTACTTTAGTTGTAGTATTAAATACTTGATTACCTCTACGAACATAGGTTTGACCGTTAATAGTTTTCGTTTCATTATCGTTTAAACCATATAGTTTTTTACTTACAGGTTTACTAACTTTTGGAACAGCTATAGGTTTTTTAGTTGTACTAGATTTAGTAGTAACTTGTTTCTTTGCAGTTGTTTGTTTATTAGAAACAACATTATTAGTAGGTTTAGCTATATAAGGAGAAATAGGTTTATCTTTAGCGTCTTTTTGTGTAACATTATTATTGTTATTATCAGATTTGATTCTAAATAAACCATATAAACTTGCTCCAGTACCAATAGCACCAGCAGTTAAAGCGTATTTTCCTGCTTCTTTAGCACTACCAACTTTATCAGATAAATTAATAAATCTACCCATTTGTTTATCCCAATAACTATCAGGTCTCATAGCACCTAATTGTTCATTAGAATAACTATTTAATTTATTAGTAAATTTAGACTGTTTGCCTGCTATTTTTATTCTACGCAATCTGTCAATAACTTCTTGTTTATGTAATCTATTATTAATATCAATATTATTACGCTTTTGTTTAGCTTGAGACTTTAAATCCATTTTAGTTTTAAAATTACTCCACCAAGAGCCAACGTTTCCGTGAATAGCATCATTAGGTTCTGTACTTATACTAATATGACTATTAGGATAACCTGTTTGAGTATAAGGTTTTCCTTGTTGCCATTGATTAAATTGACCTTGATATGTATAACGTCCATTATTGTATTGTTTTACTGGAACAGCATTTTCACTAACACTAGTTCTTCTAGGTTGAACGTGATACTGACGACTATTAAAATATTTAGAAGTATTAGCGCTTCTAGCTATTTTATTAGTCCTATTTAAATCATTAAGAATTTTACCTCTTCCTCTAATACCAGGAGTTGGAGCAACACCTGTAATAAGAAAAGGATTTTTATCATCAAACCTATCAATTAAGGCATGATAAATATCAAGCAAAGGAAAACCATATTCATCTGCTTTACTTCTAGGTTTTGAAGATGTACCTAAATTATAAGTACGCTCAGTACCTAAATCAGCCTTAGCTCTACCACCATATTTTAATTGTCTCTTCATATTATCTTTAATAAAATCATATAATCTGCCTTGAGGAATATTATACTCCTGAGAAGTATCACTAGGAACATAGCCTTCTTGAGGATTAACTTCAATAGGTTTAGTAATTACTGGTTGTTGAATAATAGGTTGAACTACTTTTGTAGCATCAAGAACTTGAGTTAAATTGTTATCAACTTTTTCTTGTAATGGATTAGCATAATTATAACTAAACCAATTACGTTCAATAGCTCGTCTATTACGAAGACCTCTCATACCTTTACGATTAGCACCAACATTTATAGATTCTCTCATATTATTAAGAGTATCATTATATTCTTGTTCAGTCTGAGCATTAATCAAAGCATTACGATACTTTGTCATTTGACCTCTAAAAGTTTTAGGAACAAGATTATAATAATAACTTAATAAAGCGTCACGTTGATTATCATTAAGATAATTATAAGCTTTACCCATAAATTGACGAAGTTCTCTTTCTTTAGCTCCAATAGCATCACCTTTAAATTGTGCATTTTGACCAGCAAAATCAGAACCTTCCCATTTAGCTATTTGTTTTCTAGCTCTACTAGTACCATGATATTTAGAAGTATTATAAACAGGTTTAACCCAAATACCACCTCTAGCTTTCTTTCTAAGTTCAGGATAACGAGAATATACCTTAGCTTTAACATCACTTCTTCCATGAAGACCAGCAAGTCTTAAAGCATCAACGGCATCAGCTTTAGTTGGAATAGGATAACTTCTACCACCACCTGCAAAATCTTTAGATGATACAGATGAATAAGGATGTTTAGAAGAACCTCTATCTTTAGAAGTTAAACCACCGTTTCTAAATCTGCAACGACCACCAAGACGTTTTGGAAAAACATAATTAACTTCAGCATGAGTAGCAGGGTCATAAAATAAACTATTATAAGGAAGTTCGCTTGTTATATATGATTCTCTATCGTTTATAAAATTAACACCTCTACCATTAGGATAAGTTTGTTTCATAACTTGTTCAGTCTTCATTTAATGGTAATTTATCTAAAACCTTTAGCATCATTAATTATCTTCATAGCGTTTTTATCTAATTTGCTAACTCCGCTTTTAAGTCCAGTCTATTTTTTCAAGCAATCGTACGTCTTTAAATTTTGGAGTACCATATTCTTTTACTATATCGTTTACACTAATCCAATAAGGAGTATTATAATGTCTACGTTCTCCACCAGCAAAATTAAAACGTTCAAGAGATTCTCTAGGAGTGATACTTGCTTCCCTACTTTGTAATTGTGGACTTGTTGCAGTTTTAATACCACTAGCTTTAGCTTGAGACAAAACACCTTTATGTCCAGACACTAATACAACATCTTTTGTAGGAACAGTTAAACCTCCTTTTGGGTCTCTAACTGTAAACATATCACTAGGTTCGATACTTCCCCAATTACCTTTATTTTCTGAAACAAGTGTTCTACCATTAATCAAATATGTTTGTTGTGCAGTATCCCATTTGCCTTTTCTATGAGAAACTACAGGTCTATCGTATGTAAAATTAGTATGCTTAAATCTACCTCCACTCATCGTAATTCTACCATTATTTATAGATGGAAATTCTTCAGATTTAACTCTACGTATCATATATGGAACTCTAGCTTTATCGGGAAGATTATATCTTCTAGCATAAGTAGCATAAGTATTAACTATAGGATTGTCAGAATATAATCTACTTTTACTAATTCTATTAATATAACTAACTTCTATTTTTTGCAGCTCTAGCTGTAGCTTTAGCTGCCTTTCCTACAGGAAGACCTCTTCCCATACTAATAATATCAAATTCAGGATAAACTTGACGAAGAGGTTTTTCATTAGGAATATATCGTCCATTAACTACTCTAAAATTACCAACTTGACCATTTCTTATTGGTTTTTTAGCAACAGTTTTAGGAGTAACTTTTACTGGTTTACTAGCATATCTACCAGTTCCACTAAAATATTCTACAATTTTATTAGCTATATCAGGTATATTAATAAGATTACCAAAAGCAGCTTTACTACCATCATCTTTGAGACCATTTCTTTTCTTAAAAGCTTGTTGCTGACTAAACACTTTATCTTTATTATAACCTCTAAGAATAGCTTGAGCAGGACTCATACCGTTACCAAGAATAGGTTGAGCACTAAAGATTCTTAAAGCACCATTCTTCTTCTGAGCAACTTCACCGCCTTCAGCTTCAACTTCATTACCACCAACGTTAATACCAATACCAGTTTGACCAGTCTCATTCACATCTTCATGAGAGCCGCCCCGTAAAAGGTATGTGTTGTTGTCTATCTTAGTAGCATCTCCACCATCAGTAATATAAATACCTTTAGCTCCAAGAGTTTTACCAAGTCTAGCAGCAGTTCTAAACTGTCTAAGATAATCTTCTTGATAATCTTGACTATTATTAAGAGTACTAGTCATATTAGCAGCTTCTTGAGTAGTATTCTGCCAATCTTGAATATTCTTTTGACGACGCATTTCTCTTTTTTGAGCAGCAGCACCAAATAAAGAACCTGCTATACTAGTAGCACCCATAATAGCTGCACCAATCCAACACTTCTTTCTACCACCTAATCTCATAGTAGGAGTTTTAGTTGGGTCAGGAGGAATAACAGTATTACTAGTAACAAGTCCGCTAATTGGGTCTTTAGTAGGAGCTTGAGTAGTAGGAAGATTCTCAACAGAAGTATTATTATTAGTAACTTCTGTTTTAGTCTCTTTAATTGCAGGTTTAGTATTGACTTTTGAAGCTTGAGCTTTACTTATAGCAGAATCTGCTACAGAACCAGCAACACCTAAAGCAGGAGCAATAAATGTAGTAAAAATACTACCGAAGTCAGCTTTAGGTCTACCACCACAACGAAGACTTCTTCTTTTAATTTTACCAGTCATAATTTAATACTTTGAATAATTAATATTTAAATCCTCAAATCTAAAAGGAATATTATCTATATTTCTAAAGATAAATCTAACAACGAAATAACGACCGTAAACTAGATTACGTTCATCACTTGGATTATTAAGCATTGTTTGAATCTTAGCTTCTTGTGCAGAAGTAAGATTATTAATATCCAAATTATAATGTTTACAGATTTCTTCTTTAGTAAGTTTAGTACTAATATAATTCCTTATATAATTAAAGTTCCAAATACCTTTATCATAATAAGGAACTTTGTAATCTGGAGTTTTATCTCTAGTTACATTATCATCATTAATCATTTTATGTCCTGAAATATCTAAGTCACCTGTATCATTACTATCAGTATAAATACGAAGTTTATCACCACTATAATGTTCTACATCTCCATAAGTTCCATTACCCATAAGTGGTTCAGCCATTCTAGTAACTTGATTACTAAAGTAAGCATACTCTTGATTAAGTATATAACTAATAGAATTAATACATTTAGGAATATTGTAATTTTCATTTACTATAACATCAAACATAGCAGGATGAACAGTTCTAGTTTCTTCAGTACCATCTTCTTTTTTTATAGTAAGATTTGTACTCATAGCTGGGAAACCATAAGCATGGTCATCAAGTCCAGCATAATCTCCAGTTTTACCATAGAACCCTAAAGGAGTATTTTTATGGAAACAATAAAGAAAAGAACTAGTTGTAACAGCATAATAAAAATAACAATGATTCTTAGTATTTACACCTAAGTTAAATTTATAGTCATGAAGACTAACAAACTTCTTACTAATAATATTAAACGATAAAGTAATATAACTAGGTTGATTATGTTCTCTATCTCCAACATCTTTACTATAATAAGCAAGACACATAATTACACGAGCATTAGCAAAGTCTGTAATCATGTGAGCATCAGCTATTTGAACGTTGTTTATCCAACTAAGTATATCACTAGTTAAATCAGTAAGATGATTATTATCAAAGTTATATATTCTTTTATTGTCTGCATCTACAAACCAATAACCATTACTATTAACAGTCCAGGCTTGAGAATGTTGCAGACCACCATAACCATGATTACTAGTAAATAGTTCAATAGGTTCTACTTCAAATAAATCTGGCATTTTTAATTGCGCTGTATCGCCCGATGTCTTGAGCAGGTTATCTCTGTTAAGGTAGAACAAAGAATGCTCCGTGTGGACGAAAAATGCAGTGCCTACACCAACGATGTTGGTAATGTTACCTTTGTTCTTAGAAAGCACTTTGTAATTGTTGGCTTGGAAGTGTCTCCATGAGTTAGCAAGACTTTCATCACCAATTACATCACTACGACGAATAGTAGCACGTTTATAAGAATCATAATTAAGATTATCTTTATAATTAGTATAAAGTTTATAATTACTTTCTATATACGTATCTTTTAGTTCTATAAGGTCTGTAGCGTTTAGTGGTCTAACAATAATATTAGCACTACGTTGATGACTAGCAGCACTTCCTTCTTCACTACCTAGAACACCTACTAAATACTCAGGTTCTTTTCTTATTGAAATAGCATTTGTATTAACTCTACTAAACTTACTGTAATTAACAATCCTAGCATAAGCTTTAGCAAATGATGTCCAATCTTTAGCAATAGCATTTTTTTCAGATATATCATGTACTTTACCAGTATCAGATATATATATCTTACGGTCATATACTAAAGTTTTATCATTAACATAAAAAGCAGGATAATTAAAATCGTAATCATAAACGAAATTATTAGGAAAGTTATCAGCATCGTCACTGTCAGCATAACTATAAGTTTTAACATCAGCATGTTTATAACATACAGGACCAAAACTAATAAGTTGTTTATCTTTCTTACAATATATGTTACGATTGAATATCATAACATTTCCTACTTCTCCAAGTTCAGGAGTTACTTTACCATTACCGTCTTTAAGAGAAAGAACTATACCTCCATCGGAACCAGCAGTATTTACTGTATTAGTTAAATCGTCATCATCTATTGCATTACTAGTTACAATACCAGCATTGTTTATAAAAGCAGGATTAGTAGTAGGAAGTGTAAAACCGTCATCTGTTATTTTATATTCAGGTACATATATAGAACCATTATAATTAATCTTAGCAGTTTCTACTTCACTAGCTTTAAATAAAGCACCAGTATTTGTTTGTTTAATACAATAAGCTTGATAACTATTAGTAGTCTCTGGCTTCTCATAACTAAAGAAGAAACCTACATAACCATCAGGTATCTTTATATTACTAAAACCAACTTTAATTCTATAAAGTATATTATCGTTACTACTATTAAAACTATGACTAGAACCAGTTTTAAATAAAAGGTCTCCATTATAGTTTTTATAATAACCAAAACTAGTACCTCTTAAAGTATTTGAATCACTAGGTGAAACAGCAGTACTAACAACTTCATAAGCATACTTGTCTTTAAGAGCATCGATAGAAAGTAAATTAGTAAAATTTCTATCTTTACCAGAAGAAAGACTACTAGTTCTTTCACTTAAATAACTTAATCTACTTAATTGAACATCAACACTCTTACTACCTGTCATTGATACAGAATTAAGAATAGCATCAGGACGAACATCGTTCTTTAATTGATAACCATTTGTATAACTACCATCTTTACGAACATAATGAATAAAGAAGTTATATACACTATTTGGCATTAAAGTTCTAACTGCATTATCTACTATAATAGTATTTGAATAAGTTCTAGTACTTGTATTTTTACTCATTCTAAATCTATTAGGACGATATGAACATACAGGAGTATAACCATGCGATAAATAATCTGTAATACTTCCTCTAATTTTAAGACCAGTATGTTTATGACTTGTTCCACCACCTTGACCTAAACTACTATATAGTCTATCAGACCAACCATTAACAGGAACAGTAATTAAATCAAAAGTAGGATTATCTCCACCATAAATACCAAAAGCTACATTAGAACATGGAACTATATGATTTCCATTATAACCACCAAAAGCACAATTATCAAAAGTTGCAATGTTTTCACTTTCTGTTGTTATCCAACATACATACCTTTTTAGTTCATTATAATCTCTAGCATTAAGTATAGCATGATAAGTTGTACGTTGACCATTAACGTTTATAGTAACATCTTTAGTAGGTTTTTTAATTTCAACAATAGCAGCACTTATACCACCAGTTGACCAACTAAATACATAAGTTTCATAATTTATAGTATTAACCTTAACTGAATCTAAATTAGAACAAGGCTCATAAATCATACTTGCTCTAATACCTTCAGCATATTTTGTAAGGTCTACATTATAATCACTTTCATCATAGTTTGCTATATAAAGACGATTCTCATAATTACAAAGAGAAGCAACATTAAACAAATTAAAACTATTAGCAGTTAGTTCATCTATTGTTGTTTCTTCAAAGTTACCAGCATCAAAAATGAAGTCACGAACATCAGTATTAAACTTACGCCAAATACGAGCTAAAGCAGTTTCTTCATGTTTAAGTATATAACCTATTTGATAAGCTTTATAATTATAAGTATCATCAAAGTTTATATGAAACTTAAAATTATAGTTACAATCTTTATTATCGTTATTATATGCACCTACACAACGAGTAAGAGCTAAATTAGAATTACCACTAACATTATAAACATGATTAATTATAGTTTTATTTTCTATATTAAGAGCATGATAAGAACCACCTAAAGGCATCCAATTAGTATAATAATCTTTATCTATTTCATAACGAACAAAGAATTGATATATACCATTAGGCATACTATTTCCAGGTATTCTATCTTCAAGATGTATATTAGCTACTGGAATATTAGCAACAAACAGAATATACTTCAGGATTATCACTAGCGTTAGCTCTATCTAGATTAATAGTCTTTAAAGGAATATATTCTTTAGTTATCTTTTGAGTCGTTTACTTTATTGTCTTTATCTTCTTCGTCACCAGGATTAACAATATCGTCATCTCTACCAGCAATGTCTTCAACTTTAACAATACCGTATTCACCAATAGCTATAATAAGTTCACCTATTTACATTGTAAGTATAAGTACCTACAATCTTACCACCACTGTAAGTCCAAGCGTTAGCTACTTCATTTAAGTCTAGAAGACCAGTAACTTCATTTTCTACACAACGATAAATATGAGAACTAGCTTCACGTGTATCAGCTAGAAGATAACTAAGTATTACAATCTCCTTCATACAAGGAATTATACCTACTATTTTACCTTCAACTGGAGTACTAAAAGCATAAGTTAGTCCTTCTTCGTTTGTTATATACGAATTATCAGGACTAACTTTAATGTTCTTAGCAAACACCAAACTTCCATTAGGAACAACGTTTGGAGTTTTATTTAAATTGAGTTCTTTAACTATATTCATAATTATTATCTTCTTGGGTCAAATGTTGAATTGTAGAAGAAGTTTCTCCAACCATCAGCATTATATAAATCATTACGAACAGAAGCAATAGCTTTACTCTTTAATTCTTTCCATTGAATATAAGGATTAGTAACAGGACTACTACTTTTTAAATCATATACTGGATGATGACTACCACGACTAAGATATTTATATAGAATATAAAAACTTATAGCTTCTAATAGAATACCATTATCATAAACCATTGGAACTTCACAATCATAATAATCATCATAATATGTCATAGGTTCAAAACTTTGAACATTTATCCAATCAGTATCAAAATTAAGTTCAATATGACCATTACTAGTTATTACAAAGTTTCTACTATTATCAGCTTTTCTAATAGTTGCAACCCTCATAAAATTACGACCAGTTTTATTGGTATCATCTATAACAGCAATTTCAGGACTAGGTTCTTCATTACTTTTAGAACCAAATCCTGAATTACAACAACTATTATTAGTTTCAAGTTGCTTTATTTCACAACCATAATCATCAAAATACTTTAATATCAGTAGTATTTAAATTGACAAGGAAATAAAAGCAATACGATTAATTACTTGAAGTCTTCTATTTTTCTTAGCCATAGGAAGACATTTCATTTGACTAAGTGCATCAATTATCCAAGCAGCAGCACGAGGAATCCAATCACTTTCGCTAAGATTAAAGTCATTATCAACTTTACCAATGATGCGCTTCAAATCCACATTTTGTTTGAGCTTCATTTCTAACAAATTTAGTATACATTAATTTATCTACTTGTAAACACAGAGATAGTTTAATCTTTAGAGATACAGGTAAATGACATATCTTTTCTTTGTCACCACCAGTAAGTTTAATCAAACCTTCATTAGTATATTGTCTGACTTTTACAGAACGATAATCAATCATGCTTAGTTTATAACCATAAGCTCTATGAAGATTACAATTACAAAGAGCAAGTTCATACCAACTTTCATCAGACTTATAAATCCTAGGGTCAACTGCATCATATTCTAAGCCATTAGCTTTAGCAAATTCAGCTTCTTCTCTATTCCAAATTCTAATACCTTTAGCTTCAAGTTCTTTCTTATATTTATTAGTTGCAACAAAGTCACAAATCTTACAACCAGTATTAAGAACTCTATTAATGCAAACATAACCTAGTTTACCTTCAAGACGATACCCATGAGCTTTAAGAATAAGAACATCATGTACTTTATTATAGAATATACCAATTATATTTCTATAATCAGCATAATTTAGAGCAATACATTTCTCATAAAGTTTAATCTTTTGTTCTAGCTCACTCATTTTTCGTAAATCAACAGCATAAGTAACAAGTCTAAAACAAAGATGTTTATGCTCAAGGTCATTACGTTTATCTTCATACATACCTTTTGCAGCATTTTCAAGACGACCATTTATATACTTATTTTGTTGAAACTCTGGATAATCAATTACAGGAAGAGCAAAAGAATCTACATAAGGAACAATCTTAGAACGTTTTTCAACTATATTACCAGCAAGTTCATCATAAGATAATCTAGCTCTTTCAAGTTCTAGAGTAAAAGCATCTTTCATATCTTGATGATACTTACTCATATTTATTGGATTAAGTCTTACAGCAGTCATATATTAATTATATTTTATAGCATTAGGAACTTCATCTGTTTCTTGATGTTGGTTTAGTAGTTCCCTTTTATATATTATTTCTTTTATTTGACCAATCATATCTTCACTAAGTAACCACTCATTGTCATCATAAAGATGATTCTCAACAGTAAGGTCTTCATTAATATCTAGAATTTGATTAGGATGTTCAAAAGCAGATTCAATAACAATAGCATCTACTGGAACAATTCTATCTTTACTAGCTGGAAATAGATAAAGATATTCATTAATATAGTCATAACTAATAGCACCACAAAGACCAGGAACACTTCCTTTAAATCTAGCAGTAGTTTCTTTAATATAAGGAAACTCTCTATTAGTTTTATATCCTACAGAACTAACTCTATCAAAAGGAAGATTATTAGTAAGTCTAATAGGTCTTGGAACTTTATTTAGAGTTCTTTTAATTTTATCAAGTGGAACTCCTTCATAATCTTCAGGTAGTTCTACATCACCATCATTAACTGTAATAAGTGAAACTTTAAAACGTTGAGTATGAATTTTATCAACGTAAGCATGATTTTCATAACTTCTACGTATAAGTTCATTACGAGTATGAATTATAGCATTACGAACTCTTTCACGTAGAGTATGATTATTAGGCTGACCTACACCATGTAAAATTTCACTAGTAAGTTGAGATAAACTACTCATATCAGTATTAGTTAAATTATTAATATGAAAGCCGCCCCGTAAAAGGTATGATTAGTAGAAGTTCTACCACTTATATCTTCTACGGGGCGGGTCTAGTGTTTTACTTATCTTCTTTATCATCTGCTTTACTAGCATCTTCAAATAAGAAATCAATAAGTTCAATAACACCAATATTAAAATCAGTACCAATAAGAGCTTTAATTAAATCATCCTCACTAATAGTAGTATGTTCTACTTCTACTTCTTTATTATCAAGTTCTTTAATAAAAGCATTAAGTTTATTTTGAGCATTAGAATAATACTCAGTTACTTTAGCACGATTCTCAATATCAGTACGAGTAAAAGTATATTTACCAGCAGCTTCATCAGTTTCTTTCTTTTGAAGTTCAGCAAGAAGTTTAGACATCTCATCATCATTAGTACCTTTAAGAGATTCTTTAGAATCTTTAATAGCTTCTTCATAAGAAGTTGCAATAGGCTTTAATACTTTTACATTCTTCCAAATAGCAATAGCTACTTCAGCAGGAAGTTCTTTAGTCTTAATTTGCTTGAGTACATTGTATGCACTAACAGCATTACTTTGTTTTACTTTAATCATAATATCTTTATTACTTTAATGTTTAATTTGTGATGCAAATATATTAATAATATATTATTATATAACTACGTTATATATATAATAATATATTTTAATATATTTGCAAAGTAATCACTTAGATTTCACTAGTATTTGGAATACTAACAAGAGCAGGATTTTTCTCTAATTCTTTAATGAAATCATTAACAGCAGTACTAACAGAAGCAACATTACCATTCTCAGTGTTGTTATAATTAACATTAAGATTATTACTTCCGTAATAACTAAAAGTAGCTAGTTGGTTACCAGTACTATCAATTACATTACCACTATCTACACCTTCAATAGTGTCATTGTTACGAACTCGAACATTAGCATTAATACTAAGTTCATTTACAGTAGCTTCTACATTAGAAGTCATACTTACAATTTTAGTCACTTTTAAATTCATAGTTTTATTATTAAATAGTTATACTTATTTGATAAGTAAATTAATATTGTTTCTAGCACATTTATTATATTAAGAACGTCTACATTTTAATGCATAATATAATTACCTCCTGGAGGAACTTGTTTCCATACACCATCTATATTAATTTCAAAAGATAAGTTACATCTTTGTCCATAATAACGTCCTTCATAAATATTATCAAATCTTATATATATATCAACATAATCTGTTCTATTACCGTCAGGAACAGTTACAGAAGATATACCTTGACCAGAGCTATTAGATACATAACCTCTTCCATACGTTGTCTTATTATTATAAGAGCAAACACTTCTAAATATACCATCAGTAACTGTAAATGTAGCATCAGGAAGTTTATATATTCTTGCTTTACAAATACAAGTACCACCAACTAATTCTTTCAATGATGAGAAATCAACAAAACCACTAGAACCACTTTTAATACTTTCCATATTAATTTGTCTAGGATAATATTTAAAACTAATAGCACCTGGTAAAGATATAAAAATTATTTTTGTATTATCATCTAAAGTTGCATTACGAGTATATGCTAAAAAAGGCACAATATCAATAAGCTTATCTCCACTACCTATATCAAAAGTTATTTCTTCACTAGCGTATACATAATCTGTTGGTTTTTTACAATTACCAACATAATAATTTTTATAAATCTTATCAGTATTATTATATGGTGAATCATAACAAATTTGAACCCAAAAAGACCAACCTAAAGATAAATCAGGTATTATATCATCCATAGTAAGATTTGTGTTATTATCAACATTTGTATTCATATATAATACACAATTATATTTATAAATTGAAGAATAATAAACTTCAATTGTATTGAATTGAGGAATAGAAGTCAGAAATTGATTGATTTTTGCTTTACTACAATAGTTTCTAAAATCACTTAATCTATAAGGAGAATTAACACCACCTTTTGGAAAATGTTTTCCTGATACACTTGTAGTTGTGTTATCATGATTAACGCCATTCTTACCATATACATTATCTATATAAAAGTTGTAACAACCTTTAATTGCAAAACCTTCTCCTCCATAATTATAACGTAAGTTCTTATAAGTGTCCATAGGTATATTCATACCACAACGAACAACACAAGTATATTTACTATATGAAGATGTTACAGTTTCATCAGAGTCTTCTCTAATAGGATATTCTTTAAAGTCACCTTTACAACTAATAGGTTTATACTTACTCCATATATTTATATTCTCACTCTTACAAAGAGTAGCAAGGTCATTGCTACTCTCTCCAAGAGCTTGTTTAACATCATCAATGCTAACAGGAGCAGTAATAATTCCAGTATCACTATTGTAAGACATAATCTTTATTTTTTAAATATTCAACTTCAGTTTCTAATTCTCTAACTCTAGCTTTAAGCTTATCAACTTCATTATCTATTTCAGTTAAAGCACCAAAAGCAAGACTAATAAGTTTAGGACTCCAATAGTTAATCTTTAGATAACCATCTTTATCCTTAGCAACTATATCTTTAAGTAATGGATTATTTACATGTTGAGCAATAAAACCAATACTATGTTTATGGTCACGAAGATAATCAAATTCATAAGTACCTCCAATGCTTTTAATAACATTTAAACAATTAAGTTTAGTAATGTTAGTTTTAAGACGAACATCAGAAGATTGATAAGCTGTAACTCCACCTTTAGCAAGAATGCTATTAGGGAAGTAAGTATTCATATTATAATCATAATTATATATGTGACCAGTAGTACTAATATTATATCTTCCAGACGGATTATTATATTTAGTTAAAGCTAAAGCTCTAATTCTAGAAACTATACCATTTCTTAATGCAGTATGACTACTAAGGTGACTAAATACTAATCTTACATAACGATAATCATTATTACCGATATTTACATTTAAAGGACCGACACAAATATCACATCTATGAGACCAACCTACCATAATTTTAGAAACATATTCTCTGTAAACACCACTACTATTTCCAAAATATACTTGACATTTAATATTAACTCCATTGTTTACATCAACACTTATCCAAGCGAGTTCTTGATAAACTTCAGGAGGTATTTTAACAGTAACTCTAAGTTGATTTCTCTTTATTTGAGCAAGTTTAGCAGCATCACTACTACCACTCATAACATTATTACCTAAAACGAAATTTTCCGTATCAGAATTATCATTTATAAGATTAAATAAATAATTAGGATTAGTACTATATGTAACCCAAGAACTTCCTTCGTTTGTTGAATATTCCATACTTATATTATTACTGTCTATACCATTAAACATATTGGTAACATTAGCTCCAATACTACCATCCCAGTTATTTATATTAGTATCAAACGTATTTACATCAGCAGTAGTAAACATTATAGCTTTAGCAGTAAGAATATTGTTAACTTTAACTGCACCATTAAAAGTACTGCCACTATTAATTGTAAGAGAGTTAAATACAGCACCACCATTTTGATATATACGCCAATTACTATTTAATTGACTACACATGTCTTGAACTTTAACCCAAGCACTATTGTTACTATTACCTAGATATAAATCTCCACCAGTATTTCCAATTCTAGCTCCACTATCAGGAGTTACAGTTTTAATACCAGCAAGTCTAAGCGTACCATCACTTTGTGCACTATTAGAATTAAATGTAGAACCATCAGCTATACCAAGATAAATAGTTTTATTAGAATGAGTATATTTAAGTCCAGCCCATTGAGTCCAATCCCAAGCAGTTTCACCAAAGCGAATAGCATTACCAGTATTGAATATTATTTGACCATCAAGAGCACTAATCCAAGCAGGACTAGAAAAATTACTTAGTACAATAGCTTGATTTTTCTTACTACTTCTGATAGCATTTGTTGCATAAATATCACCACTAACACAAAGTTTATATCCAGGTGAAGTATCTCCAATACCTACATTGCTGTTTAACCCAAGTATAATATTAGAGTTTACATAACTTTCAATATATATATTATTATTACTAGAGGAACCACAACCTATATAACCAGCATTTTCATCATTGTCAAATCTTTTAAATAAAACAAATGGCATTTTAGCAGCAGCGCTAATTGATATATCCGCAGTACCATCAAAGCTTTGACCCCAAATAGTTCTAGGAGTTTGAAGTTTAGTAGCAGAAGTAGCAACGTTATTACTAACAGGAAAAACTTTGTCTGGTAAACTTGTAAGTTTTGTACCTTTATGTTCGAAAACAAGAATGCCATTGTTACCTTTTAATGTTATTCCATAAGAACCTGAGTTCCAAGCTCCTGATTCATAATACACATCATAATAATTATAATTAGATGTTTGTACTGTAGGTAAAACCCAAAAATTACAAGTTCTATTACTTACAACTTTCTTTATTATAGAAATTGAAGTACCACCTGAATTATAAGGATTCTGTGCTGTACTAATTCTAATTTCTAGTTTAGCACTATGATACCTAGTTCTAAAGTCTATTTCACAATCAATCGTAGAATAACCTGATGAATTTGCTATTCTAAACAAATGGATATAATTATATGGTGCTGTTCCTGAAGTTCCTATAGAATGTCTACCCACAATCCTAGTAAAAGCAGACGCATGTTCACCATCAACCGTATCAGCATTACCAGCTGAAGAGGCATAATTTGCATTACCGTCTATACTTAATGTAGTCCCATCAAAAGTAATAGATTTACTAATAGAAGCATCACCGTATTTATGGAAACTTAAACCTGTAGTTCCATTATTTCCCATAATACAAAATTGTCCACCAACATTATGGTCGCCAATATAAGCATCGTCTCCTACTAAATACCAAGTATTATTAGCAAATTTAGGATAACGACTATCACTAAGTCTACTGTCATTAATAGTAACATAGTTTGCTAAAGATTGATGAGTAGTAAGATAACCTGCATCGTTACTAAGTTGACTTACCTTTGTAGGTATTTCACTCTTCTTAGCATAATCTGCAAGACTTTGATGGCTAGTAAGATAATTACCTAAATTAACAGCTGCACCTCCACTAGCTGCAATGATTTTAGTAGTACCATTAATTATTACGCTATGAGTATGACTAGTAGAAGACTTTCCACTAACAATAGTATCAACTTGGCTTTTTGTATAATAGTTACTAAGACTTTGGTGAGAAGTAAGATAATTACCTTTTGGTTGATATGTACTGCTTGCTTCTGATTTAGTAAGATAATCAGCTAAGCTTTGATGTGAAGTGAGGAAAGTTGCACCTTTAGTAAAAGTAATACTAGTTCCATTTTTACTAACACTAGTAATAGCATTACCTGTTCCAGTTACAGCAATACTTGTAGCACCATTAGTTTCAATAGCAGATATTCTACTATGAAGTTTATAAATAGAACTAGCACTAGCTATTTTACTTCCTTCATTTTGAGGATCAGAAACAATAGCAGTACTATAAGGAATAATAGTTCCACTTAGTCCACCTCCACCCCCCGTAGAAGGTGTATATGTACCGTAAGCGGATATACCTCCTGATACTCCAACATTAGCAATTTTACCAGTAGCAGTATTAGTTATCTCAAGAACATCGCTTTTACCATCGTTACTAAGAACTATATTACCTATGACTATTCTACCTCCGCTAGTACTATCTCCAATAGTAATACCATTAGCAGTTTTAGTACTAAGAACTCTAAGATTAGTAAAAGGTTTTTGAGGTGTAGCACTAATCATATTAGCCCAACTACTAAGACCATTGAAATTAAGTTTGAAGAGTAACATATATAATGCTACATCTTGTCCTTCAAGAACAAAACTATTAGGAGTAACATGAAGGTTACCACTACCTGCTTCCCACCAGATTTTACCACCAGCAAGATAACCGCTACCATCATGTCTAAATAAAGACATAGCATAATCTGTACCAGGAGTTGTAGTAAAACTTCCAGTTTCCCAACTATCAGCAGTACCATCAACAGTAACTCTATCTACCATAGGACCACCATACCAAGAAGCAATAGAAGATTTTAAACCATTTGTTACGCCATTAATACCAGCTGTAACATCTCCAATAGTGCCATCAGTTTTTATATCTTTAAGTTCAATAGCGCTACTAAGAATAAGACCACCAGTTACAGTAGTTTTGCCATAAGTCATGGCATTTTTAAGATAGCGATATGAAGCAATATCATTACCTATAGCACTAAGTAAATCGCCTTGACAAAGAGTAACATATTGTTTAACTGAAGCTAAAGCGTTTTGCAAAGAACTATAAAGACTATTAGCTTGAGCTATAGAAACTTTGCTAATAGCAGTAGTTCCGTCAATTAACGAAGTTACATAATTATTATATTCAGTCCAAGCAACATTAAGACGTTTCTGATATTCAGTTAACTTACCTTTATTATCATTACCTTCAAGATAAGTAGAACTTATAACAGAAGTAATTTGGTCATTAACAGCTGCAATCTCAGTTGTCATTTGATTCAAATCGTCAGTAAGTCTAGCTTTCTCAGAAGAATTTAATATTCCATCTTTAGTAAAATCATTAAACTTATCGTTAAGACCAGGAAGCGTACTAGCAGTAATGTTTTCAATTTTCTTAGTAACATTATCGATAGCACTAGTTAATTCAGTTGGACCAATGTAGCGAACTTTTCTTTCCCAATTACGTTCGTCAAATTTTGTATTAGTAGAAGTAGCTGTAAGTATGTCTCCTTTATAATAAGCAGTTCCATTAACTGTAGCATCAGCAGGAAGAATCCAAAGGTCACGTTCTTTATAACCTTTATTTATAGCACCTCTACCTGCTTTAGCATCATCATAAGAATCTACAAAGATAGAAGATTTACCATCAATAGTATCAAATACATCTTTAGGAATATCCATCTTTTCCCAAGAACTGCCAGTCCAATACTTAGTAGTACCATTAGTAGTATCATACCAAATATCACCTTTATGACTTTTATCAGTTCCACCACTTTCCCATTCACCAGTTTCTTCATTTCTAGGATTAGTGTTCTGATACCAAGTTTCAGCTTTACCATCGAGCTGACCTTTAATACCAGTAAGTTCTTTATTTATAGCACCACTAAAATCAGCTAAATCTTTATCTTCAGATTTAACCCAAGTAGTTCCATTGTAAACCCAAGTTTCAGTTTTATCTTTAACTTGTTTAATCCATAAATCTCCTTTATCAAAAGGTTCAGTAGGAGTAGTATCAGAATAAAATATACGACGTTTACTATCAGCTAAATCTCCAGCAGCTCCAGCTTTAGCATCAGCATCTTTAGCAGCCTTCATAGCTTCATTAAAGTCGGCATCTTTTATTTGTACCCAAGCACTACCAGTCCAACGATAAGAGTGATTGTTTTTAATATCATAAACTATATCACCAATATGTTCTGACTTTTCATCGCTTGTCCAACCAGAAGCAGGAAGATTATTAAGAGTAGGTTCATATTCTAGATACCAAACAATAATACTTTGGTCTTTCTGGTCCTTAACATCCTTAGCAAGATTACTAAACTTAGTTTCATATTCATTAGTCCACTTTTGAATATTAGCAATAGCTTCAGAATAACGAGAAGCTAAAACCCAATCATCAGTATTAAATGATTCATTCTTTGCAACAGCTCTAGCTATATCATTATTAAATTTTCCTTCAAGAGTAGCATTAACCCAAATGTCACCAGCTTGATAGTTAGTAGGGTTAGTTTCACCATAGAAGACTTTCATCTTACCATCAGCAGTAGCTTGAGCTCTACTTGCAGCATCAAGCGCACTAACAATATCATTATCTTTAATACGATTCCAACGATAAGGGTTAACATCATCATCATACTTAGTAAAACGATAAGCATAACCGGTAGTTTGGTCATAATACAAATCACCTATATGTGTTTTCTTTTTATCTTTAGTATCCCAATCTACAGCAGGAAGATTTTTAAGAGTAGGTACGCCTTCATAAAACCAAGTTTCAATAGCGCCATCAGCTTGATTTTGAAGGTCTTTAATTACTTGAGAATTATTAATAAGGTTCTTTACAGCAGTTTCATCAAGACCACCATTCTCTTTAATATATTTGTCAAGGTCTTTACCTCCAATACTAGAACCTATCTCAAGATTAGCTTTAATGTCAATCTTACCATTCTTATACTTAATATAAGTTTTAGGTTCAGTACCTTTGTCTCCAATATACATATCGCCATATACATTGAAGAAAGCTTTACCTTGATAAACACCAAATTCCACATACTCTTTATTAAGGAATGTATAGTGGTTTACTCCAGCATAAAGAGTAATACTAGGAGCAAAGTTATCAATAGCGTTAAGAACTAAAGCTGATTGACGTTGAGTATCATTTAATCTATGTCCTATTTGATTAAGAACGTCACCTGGAGCAGGAGCATCAGAACCAGAGTCAAAATCTATTTGACTTAAATCAACATAATGATACTTCTTACCATCAATATCTACAGTATTAGAACTAACACCTACAACAAGTCTCCAAAGATAACTATTTTCTACTTTATGATAAGTACCTTTCTTAACATTGAAAGTTTTAGCTTGAGCTTGGTCACCAACTTTCCATTTATTCTCTACAGCTTCACCATCTTGTTCACCAAGAAAATAACAACGATAAACTTCTTGATTAAGAGTTTCATTTACAAGATTACCTTCAGCATCTTCAACTTGTGAAATACTCCAAACATCAGTTTTTTCATCATGTTCAAATACAGGAGCATCAATTTTAATTCTATCTACATAAGCAACTCTAATACTACCAGCAGGGGAAATAACTAACTTACCACCAATAGTATCAATATTAAGAATTTGAAGAGTTTCAAATATAGCTTTAAGACGAACATAAAGATAATCTGTAGTAAGATGTGTTCTACCAGTTTGGTCTACAGACCAAGTACCTCCTGTATAAGCAGTAGGTTTACCAATAGTTATACCATTAAGAAAATCATATATTCCGTTAATAAGTTCATCACTAAGTTTCTTAGGATAAAGCTCGTCACTCTTTAATGCAGAATAAACATTAGTGTTACTAGGAACTTTAGAACTTGTAGTAGTTATAATATCTGCACCTTTACTATAACCACCACCAATAACACCATTATCAAGACGAGAAATAATATCTTGATTAAGTTGAGCTTGAGAAAGTTTATATGCGTAATCCCACCAATTAGTAGTAGATTCAAATAGTCCATCGTTAACAATCTTATAAATCTCACTAATTGTAGGTTTACGAGTACCATCAATCTCTTGAATAGTTGCAGCAGCACTAATAGTCTCCTGAATTTCATTAATATCAGGAGTTACTGTAGTAGCGTTAACTACAACTTCCGTAGACTCTTGAGAAGGACTATTTGCGTCTATCTCATTAATAGCAGGAATTTTACTCATATTATTATTAATTATATTAGTAAAAAGAGGAGGACTTTCATATCAAAATACTTCAGTAATTTAAACATCAATCAGATTAATAATTTAGTTATATGCCTCCTCCTTTATTTGAATTTTAGCTTATCAAACTTTGATACAAACATTGTCATATACCCACTTTATTTAGCTTCTAACCATACTTGATATACGTCCGTTATTAGTTAATCACAAACTAACTGAAAGTCGCTTAGAATGTAAATTTCAAAGAAATAAAATTCTTAAATAACATTTTAACGTTTGCATTATACGTAAAACCCCCAAGACTAATCTCTAGCCTTGAGGGTCACGGACACACATCTAGCATCGCAAGAAGCAAGGGTATTTTATAGTTGAATAATACCAGCAGCTCTAAGTTGATTAAGCAGAGTGTTGATGACTCCAGCAAGACTACTAGCAGTAGCAGTTTCAGTATCAACATTTACTATGTTTGTAATAGCTTTAACTCCACCAAGAGTTGTCTTAGTAGCAGCAGGTAAAGTATACTCAGTAGGTTTAGATAATGTGAACTCGCTAAGTTTAGTAACAGCACCATCAGTACTAATTTTATAAGTTACTGCATGACCTTCATTTGTTATGATAAAAGCATTACCTCCGTCAGTAGGAAGCCAACTAGCTGTACCATATCCATAGTTAATACTAGTAAAAAATGTATGTTGAGTGCCACTAAGTTTAGCAATATTGGCAGCTTTAGTAACAGCGTCATTACCTATAGCAAGTTCAACAATTTTGTTAGCATTAATGAAGTTATTTACTTTAACTCCTAAACTATTAATATCAGTCTTTGCAGTACCAAGCTCTTTATCGATATTATCAACTTTAGTTTCTAACTCAACCATACCATCTCCAGCTCCTTCATTAAGAGCCGCTTTAAGAATATTCTTATGATTAACAGAAAGTCCTAAAGCATCAACAGCTTTATTTATTTTTACTTTGTCCATATTAGTTTATTTTATTATCGATGTTTTTATAATCATAACCAAACTTAGACAAGATTGGTTTAATAATCCAAGTCCAACTTACAGGAGCAAGTATAGAACTATTTACAATAAGTTTTACATCAACACCAATAGTATAATATATAGTACTAACAATTATTATACTAAAAAGCAATGTAAATTTCTTAATTGTTCTAGTTACATTACCACGACAAATATAAATAAGTATAGTAACTAGTAAATAAGTTAAAACGTTAACTACTACACAATAAGTAAAATCAAAACTATTTATTACTTGTTGTATTATTTGATTTATCATTTCCATTATCATTATCTTTAGTTGTTGCAAATATAAGTTTTTATTGTCAATATCAACGTTATCTATATATTAATTAACACAATTAAAGCAGCTAACATTTATATTAATATTAGCTGCTTCAAATTATTAATGTTATCGACAATTATACCAATCAACTTGAATACCTTTACGACACATGTCTGCATACCAACGATTAAAAGCTATTCCATCATAACCATCAACATCGTCTATTACATCTTTTACATATAGACATAAATGTAGTCCATCAGGAACACTACTACCTAAGTAATCAGCTTTACACATATTAGCTACAAATACTGCATCATAAGGATTATCATTATTAGTTAAATGAACATTTGATTGTTTCATCATGTTATCTAACTGTTCTCTTGTTATAGGTTCAAGAGCTATTTCTGTTCCGTTACTATCTCTAGTAGTCATTTTACTAGTTGCAAACTCAACTAACTTACGATTAAAATGTCTACCGTTATAACGAAGATAAACAACCATATCTTCAGGAAGTTCATCATAAACATCAAAACCTTCTTTATACATAAGCTTAGTTATTATAACCGCCCCGTAGAAGGCATGGTTAGAGAAGACTTACCACTACACTCTTCTACGGGGCGGATTTCATATTAATATCGACCATAACGACCACGCTCACGATGCCCATATTCTTCTCTTTCGTGATAACGTTCTTCATCGTCATATTGATTACGATTTCTATACTGAGGTTCATCGTCATAACGATTATCCCTTTCTTCATACTTATCAAGACACTCTTCGAGTTCTTGAATTTCCATCTTCATACGTCTAATCTTTTCTTTAAGTTCAGACTTATTCATATTACGTTGTACCATGATTATCATAATTTTAATTTTAGTTACAGCAGCTAGAATTTTAGCAATATCACCTTTCATTCCAGCAACTTCATTTTCTATACCTGCTATTCGTTCATCACGTGCTTTATCTTTAGCAAATTGAGGATTAAGTTCTTTAAGAACTTCTTCACACTTAGTTATTTGAGCTTTATAATCTTCAATATGTTCTACAACATAATTAGCATGTTGAAGAGTAGCTTCTACTTCAGATTGGATAGTTTGTTTACTTTCAGCAATAATAAGATTACCATTGTTGTAACTAACAGAAGTGTTATTAGCTGGAACATTGTTATAATCAACATTACTACCATCTACTTTAACCTTTAAATTTACAACCATCATGTTAGTACCATCAGTAGCAAATATAGGTGTAGTAGTTCCAACAACTTCTCCAATCTTATATTCTATACCATTAGTCTTGTTCAGAATATAAACTCGACTACCTTGATTAAGACCTGAAAACATTATACTATGAGTTGAAGTTTATTATTTTGTTTATCAAATACTATAATGTGAAGACCTGCTGTAAGAGCAGTAAGAGCTTCTCCATTACTTGCTAAGAGAGGAAGAGTGACATTATTAACCATCATTTCAAAGCCAGTTGCAGTAGTTGTAGCTGCATTAAAATTAATTACCATTATACCAGCAACTCCCATAACTCTGAAAGTATGATTAGGCATACTAAAAACAGCATTAGCAGTAGCACTGCCAGCAGTCGTTTGAGTAGCAGCTACTAAAGGTATACCGCCACGATTACCAATGAACTCATTATAAGCCATAATATTACCTCCTATAATTTAAAACCAAAAACCGTTAAGATTATTACCACCATTGTACATACCATATTGATAAGCTACACAATTAGGTACTGCCTGGAATGGCTGATAAGGAACTGTTACAGTCTGTGGCTGAGCACACTTAATTTCATTAACAGCCTGAGCAATAGGATTTACAGCAGCAGCAATTTGCTGAGCAATTACTCCACTTTGATGCTCAGTAGTTAACTGAGTTTGTAGAGCATTAATCTTATCCTGCATTGCAGACTTTTCAGAAGCATCAATTCTAGCAATAATTCTATCACCAACAACACCGATAGACTTATCTAAGTTACAAGTCTGGTCACGAAGAGCATAACCAACATCAGAAAAACCACGAGTTACAGCACTACCTACGCCACCAACAGATTCTTTAATAGCATCGGTCTGACGAAGAGTTTCAAGCTGAGATTGATGAGCAGTTTCAGTAATAGCATTCTTCAAGTTGCAGCAGCAAGTAGCTAACTGATTAGCAAGAGTCATAGTATTCTGAGTACCAGCATTGAGAAGAGCACCTGTAGAAGAATCAATCTTGCAACCAACTTGAGCAACACTATTATTAACCTGGCAAATAGCTGACTGAATCATGTCAACCTTAGTACCAAACATAGTAGCTAATCTCTGAACAGCAGCACCATTACCATTAATAGCTTGCATGATAAGGTCTCTACCATCATTATTATTTACCATATTAGCAAGAGGACCAAAACAACCACCACCATTCTGACCCATATTACCAAACAATCCACCATTACGCATAAGAGGATAAAGGAAGAACAAGAAGATTATCCAAATCCAACTACCGCCACCGTTAAGACCTCCATTACACATAAGTAAAGGAAGCAGACTGTTAACATCACTAGAAGTCTGACGAGTTCCACCATCAGGGAACATAAAAATTTTAGAATCATCCATAACTTTACAATGATTATTAAGATTAATAAAATAATGAATAGTACATTAACTAGTATTTTGTACGTTGCAAAGATAAGCATAAGTTCCATTATACACAAAAAGATGATAATTGGGTTTTATTCCAATTATCATCTTAATTAATTGCATCACTACTATGATACTTATTTTCTTTTTATTTTCTACTTAAACGAAAATAGGCTCAACATCCTTATTAAGGAGAGTAGCTTCAGAAGTAGCAAGTCTAAAAGCTCTAGAACTTTCATAATAGTCATTACTCATTTTAAGTAAATGTCTAGTAGCTTGAACAGTTCTATTTAGAATAAAAGCTATAGTACTAATTGTAAATCCAGCATGAACCATTTGTTCAACAACAAGACATCTAGTTAATACAACATTTTCTTCTCTGGATTTTCCTACTACATCTTCTCTTGTAATAGACTTTGCTCCATCAATCCTAGTAATAGCACAACAACTAATAACATTGTCTATTACTTTCCAAATTAATTCTTCTTTCTTGTTCATAAGCAAGTCCTCAGATTCTAACTGCTTATTCTCCATCTTCCTTAGTTTTAAAAGTTACTTCTCCAAATTTATTAGCTATTTGTTTATTTACATAGTCAATATAAAGATTAGCTCGTTTAGTATTACCTAAAGCATGAGCAGCACAAGCAGCTTGGAATATATTCCAACAGTTAAACATTATACTACCGTCACCTTTACAACCATAAGAACAATCATTAAGAATTGCTTCACCAGATTGACTAATAACGGTAAGTAGTTTTACGTATGTATCTTCCCATTCTTTAGGAATAGAAAGAATAATCATTTCTTCATCGTTCATAACAATCTAACTTTATTATTAAACTTAGCAATATCAAAACCTTTAATTTTATCAGAGTTATTAAGTACAGCTTTATACATACTAATAGTAGTAAGCTTGAGTACTTTATCTCTATTAACTATAAAACCTTGAGCAGCTAGATACTCAAGAGTTTTTACAACTCCTTCTTCTAACTTCTCAAGGTTATCTATAGTGTTATTATTATTATCTATCATAAGAACATCTTATTAAGAATTAAACACTTTGTTATTTATGTATATAGAATACTCATTAGTAAGAATAACTAGTTTATTACTTATTTGACTAATTCTATTTATTGAATCTTGACCATCATAAATGATAGCAAGACATTCATTAGTTACAGCATCAATCCAATCTTCTTTTAGTTTAGTAGCTACACAAATTCCATCCAATTCATAAGCAGAGAAAACATTATAAAGTTTATAATACTCTGTACTGATTACTTTGAATAAGTTTTGTTTTATCAATATCTTATTTTGTTCAATATTGTTATGAATAATAATTTCATGACAAGTATTAGCAACAACCCATTTAAAACTATCAAATGCAGTACAAATAGCATTCTTTACTTTAGTCCGTTCTTTAGTCTCAGCATCTTGAAAAGCTTTGTCTAGGACACCGTTAAGTTTAACCACGTTTTCGCTTACTTGCTTTACAGCAGCAGCCATTTCAACAATAGGTCTATTCCGGTCTTTAGCTTTAAACAAATCAACAAGCTTAATAATAAGAGTATAAGCAAGATAAACTCCACTACTAATAAGCACTGTAATATAAGAAGTATCTTTTATAGATTCAGCTATTATATCATTGATTTGATTAAATTCTTCCATAACAAAAATAAAAAGGAGAACCTCCCCGTAGAAGATGGATAGGTTCTCCTTGAATAACTAATACCTATTAAAATGCAAGAATAGTATCAAGCAGACCAGTAAGTGTAGTATTGTCTGTAGGAACGACAATAGTTAGCTCTTGAATAGGAGCTTCATCACGAGTACGACCATACTTTCTTGGGTACTTGAATTGAATTGAATACATCTTGTACTTCTTGTCTTCTACCTCCATAGGATAACCAGGATAAATAGAAGCACCGTCACGATATACATTAGAGAAACCACGATTCTGAGAACAGAAAGAAGCAAGGTTCTTTACATAAGCTGCATCAAGAGTTGGAGCTACAGCAGCAGTAATTGTGACATCAGTACCAACCAAATCATCACCAGCAATAAGATTCCAACCCTGATAATTCTTCTTAGCTTCAATAGTAATCTTAGCTTCAGCTACTGTTACTTTAAGACCATCAAGCTGCTCATTACCAGCTTCAATCATATTGGTAAATTGATTACCAAGAGACTTTGCCATTTCAGCAGCAGTAGTCTTATGAGAACCGTTATCTGTAACAGTCCAAGAATAACGCTCATGCTTTTCAGTACCAAGCTTAATAAGCTGAAGTGTATAATCCTTACCTGCAACAGGCTCTGGAATAGTAATTTCCGCCTTAAACTTAACACCATTTTGAGGACTAGAAACTGTAACATGTGCAGAAGCAAAACTAATAGGAATTACAATTGCTTGACTATTAGGACGACCATAAGCAATACTAAAATCAGCAGCAGGAGCAGCAGCAAGCCACTTAGAATCATCATCATTCTGCCACATACCAATAGTACCAGCAGCTACATTGGTCAAGTCTTGTGGTTTACCAGTAGCAGCAAGAACTGCATCACTAGTACAAATAAATAATTGTCTCATTATTAATTAAATTATAAATTACGTTTAACTAACGAGAAGCAGGTTCATAACCTTCATCTCTAGCATTGTTTCGGACATTCTCACGTTGTTGTTGTTGCTGAGCACCTTGAGCACCTACAATACCACCATTAAGAGCAGTACGATACAAATCTACAGCATGTTTAACAATATCAACGTGCATACTTTCAGGAAGTTCACAATCTACATCTGTACCACCAATGTCTTCATTAAACTTAACAATACCAGGTTTACCAATATAAGATAAACGAATTTCGTTTACTTCAAGACCATCACCAAACTTATAAGCAGCTGGTGTACTCTTGGTATTAGTATCAGGTTTGTCAATATAAAGTTCAATATTGTTATCATGAATAGTAGCAACAGGACTTCGAAGACTTGGAGCCATTACAAAATCATTAACAACATCAGCAAGATATTGGTCATCTACAAGACGAATTGGGAATATATTAGTAGTAAATGAATTACCACCATCAGACTTAACATAATCAATACTCAAATCTACAAGGAAGAAATACTCAATCTTATTAGGTTTACCGTTATCTGCACTACCAGGAGTAGCATATACATTATCACCTTTTTTAATTGTAGTATCTTTAGCTTCGCTAGCTATACCAAAATTATCAAGAGGAAGAATATAACTTGCAATGTAGTTAGTCTTTGCAGTAGGAAGTTGAACTTTAGCTTTCCATACTTTATAAAGACTTTTAAGAGCATTGACTTGATTAAGTTTTGAATTATCAGTGATTACTCTATCACTGGTAGTACCAATGTTTTGAGCAATCACTTGATTTACTGTGTCCGAAATGGAGTTGTTCAGCAACAAATCTATCTGTGAAGGCAGTATTGCTCTCACATTTTGCATACCCATTTGTTGAGCATAGTTTCTGAACATTTGATGCATTTCAGCAGTAGTCATATCTTTATCAATTAAAAGAGTTTCAACTTGTTTTCCAACTTATTCTTCAGTCCGTTATTGTCAGGATTCTTAAAGAATGCAATAGCATCATTAATATTAGCACCAACAAACTGACCATCAGGAGTATTAATTTGCTGATTATACTCTGAACGAACAAGTTCACCTCTAGTAATAAGAGTTTCGATAAATGCTTTATCGAGAAGATTCTTATCAGTAACTATAGAATTAAACTTCTTAGGGTCTTCAGTAGCAAACTTCATAAGGTCATCAACTTGTTCAAGAGCAGTCTTATTAAGACCATCAGAAATATTAAGACCATTAGTTCTACAATACTGAATATAAGTAGCACTGACTTTACTAGGTGAAGATTGAAGTTCAACAAGACGTTCAATAGCTTTCTTACGTTCAACGATAAGCTTAACCTTACGACCTTCTTCTTTAGCAACATCTTTAACAAAGAAACGAAGACTAGAATTACTATTAATAAACGCTTCATCTTTAGCTACATCAGGATAGTTAAGACAATGACGCCAAATAATATATTCTTCTACGTTATCAGGCATACCATACTGGTATTTAGTTTGCTCAAGACGAGTAATAGCTTCATCACGTTTAACAGCAGCTTTATAAAGCTCTGCTTCATTAGAGCGGTCTACCTTATCATAAGCTGCAAGAATTTTATCTTCCTCAGCTTTAACAGCGAGATAATCTCTTTTGTGATTATAATGGAAAGAAATATTAAGTTCCTTATCACCATCATTAACATCAAAGAAAATGTTATTAAGATAACCTTTAACTCTAGTAACGAAGTCTGGATGATTAGCAGCAACACCAATAATCTCTGGATAATAAGCAGCTAGCTCACCTTTATTACTCATAAGAATACGTACAGACTTAACAGAAGAACCGATAGTAGCTTTAGGCTTACCAAGAGCTTGCATATTAATTCTACGATAAGCAGAATAATTACGAACAGAAGAAATAACTACAGTCTTCTTTTCAAAATATGGAGCTTCAAGTTCTGCCTCAAGAGCAGCTTTTTCTTTAGCTTCTAATTCAGCTTGTGTCTTGTCTGCTGAAGGAGTTGTACCTTCAGCAGGAGTATTATCTTTTCCACTATTTGCAGGACTTCCCATTGGAATATCAATTTTAATATCAGTCATAGCAATCAAATTTTAAAATGTTAGAGTACACACTTGAGTTGGAAGAACTTAGTGTTACGGTCAACTTGAAGACCATAAGAATCCTTAACCTCATAACGAGATACGTCAACGTCTGTAGACAGAGTATTAGAAGGGAAACCACCCCATGATGCAGGAATTGGAGTAAGACCCTTAACAACTCCAGCAATATGCTCTTGACCCTTCATACGTACCTTACGAATATTATTATGACCATCATAAGAAGATGTATCAAGCATAAACGCTTGGTGAGAAGTCATTGGAAGACCAGTACGAGGATGGATATAACCATTGTCACGAGCATTGTCTGCAAAAGTACCACGGTCAAGGAAACCAAGATGCTTCAGAGTAATCATGTGACCATCAACAGTCTTATACTGACGGAAGTAGTTACCATAAGAAAGACCACTCTTAGATTCACTAATCATCTTGTCACCAAGAGGAGTAACAAAACCATTATCACGAGCATCATTCTTAACAGCACGGTCAAAGTCCTCAACAAAGCCCTTACCACAAGCAAGAACTACATCCATATTACCAGTATCAGTATTGCGGTCAAGAATATCACCGATAGTACGATTCAACTTATTAAGAGTAAGTTCCTCTCCATAAGTATCATAGTTACTTTCACGACAAATCTGTTGCATACCAGCAGTATGTGGAATAGGCTGACCATTGTCTTCATCAATAAGAGTAATTTCACCGTTTACAGTCTTATTATACTCTGCAAACCAAAGACGCTCCTCATTCATAACACGTTGCTGAAGCTCAAATTGACGCATCTCCTCATTCATCCAAAGATTAGTAGTACCACCACCATTAGTCTTAAACTCATAAGTAACAACAGTATTACTAATGTTACCAGCAATCTCTTTACTATAACGATGGAACTCAAGTTGAGAAGTCATCTTACCAGGTCCCATAGTATTAGTACGATTACCCTTTGAGAAAGACTCTGGAATAGTAGGAGCAGTCAAAGACCAAAACATACCTACACCAAGATTCTGAGCTACATTTACATAAGCATTTGGATTAGGATTTGTAATACGAAGACGATACAAATAACCACCATGAGAACCATGACCGAGGTCTTTCATAATACGAACTTGAGTTACACCATCAGGAGCAATCAAACCATACTGCTCAATGAACCAGTGTGTCTTAAACTCAACTTCAAAAGTAGCACCACCTTTACCAGGAGTTGTATTAGCAGTGTTAAACCAAAGTACAGAATCATTGAACTTCATACGACCCATAGTCTTCCAAGTCCAATCTGTAGTAGCAATATCTACTACACCAGCAGTACCTTGTCCTTCTGTAAGGAAATTAAGTGGGAATCTATCATCATCCATACCAAAAGTATAGGTGAGCATAGAATTAATCTCACTAGGTTTGGTAAGCATAAGATGAGCAATGGTTTCCTCATTAGAATAACCACGGTCATCATAGTTACCACGTTGCACTTCACGAATTGCGTACATAGTTATTAATTAATTAATTAAACATTTAGCTAAATTGAATATTATCAATAGCTTTATTATTATTAGTTTGTGGCTTAGTAATTCGTACAGCACCATGACCTTTATTTCCTTTGGCAACAAGCTTTAAAGTTTTAACCTGCTCGTTATTAATAGCCATCTTAACAAGGTCTTTATAAGTTCCACCTGTGAACATTAACCAAGCACTAAGTAATTCTTGATTAGTAGCTTCCTCTGGAGATTGATTAGCAAGTGCACGCTCATAAGCAGTAGCAATATTACCATCTTCATCTTTAAGACCACGAGAAAGATAATCATAAAAATCATTTGGAGTAACAGTAACTTTCTGACCATTAACTTCTTTAACAAGAGATTCAGGAAGTTTATATCCTCCAATTTCACGCTTATCAATAGTATCTTTAATACCTTTCCAATAAGCGATAGTATCAGCTTCATCTTGTTGACGTTGAGCTTCTGCTTGTTTAGCGTAAGCTTCATCACGTTGTTTATCGGCATTCTGAAGATTAGCAAGTTGAGCTTTAGCTTCATCATAAAGACCACCAGAATCTTTAAGATACTTAATGTAATTATCATTAAGAGAAGCATTACCAAACTCTTTAGCAGCAGTTTTAATAATAGCAATCTGTTGCTCTTCAGACTTTTCATCAACAGTAATACTTGAACGGTCAGGACGCTCACCAAAACCACGAGGGTCACCACCATTTACAGTAAGATAATCAACAAATTGCTTGAGAATAGGATTGTCAACAAATACTTTGTTAACAGCAGCAGCAGCTACTTCATTGGATTTAAGTTCAATAGCAGAATTGATATAATTCTTAACACCTTCAATGTCATCAGTAAATTCAACTGGATTGCCATTTTCATCAGTAATATCAATATTCATAGCTTTACGAATATTCTCGATATTTACATCAGCACCAGGCTCATCAACTTCAAGAGACTTAATCCAAGCGTCAACATCTTTAGCTTCTTTAAAAACTTTACCGTCTGAATCTACAAGGTCTCCATTCTCGGCAACAGTATAACTTTTACCTTCAAACTCAACTTTTGTACCTACATCAAGACCCCCCGTAGAAGGGTTGGATGGATTGTCTTTATCGTTATCCTTATTATCAGGATTGTCTTTGTTATTATCGGGGTCAGGATTATCTTTATCATTTCCGTCACCGTCTTTACCATCACCATCTTTATTATCACCAGAGCCATTATCACCGTTGTTATTACCAGTGCCGCCTCCGTTAGTTTGGTTGTTATTAGCGTTAGTACTACTACCATTACCACCGCCATTTCCAAAATCAATATTATCAAGTTCAACCATCAAACGATGATGCTGTCCGAACCCAATACTATTACGAAATACAAACATAGCTTTATAATTTAAATGATTAATAATTACACTAACACTTGTTAGTTGATGCAAAAGTACTACCTTTATTTATATTAGCAAGAGAATCATAAGTTATTTAACTATCATTATTAGAAGTTTCAGCAAACCGATTATTAGTAGAATAAAGGTTATTAATGTCATCGTTACGAGCATGAGTTTCTTATCCAACTCCAGTACCTTGAGTTCCAAATTGCATGGGTTTTCAGCTGCATTCATTAGATACAAATATTCATGTAGACACAATTTATTTAACGTGTGAGCTGTTCAATATTACTAGCTTATAAGTTAATCAAGTATTTATAAATAGCGTCTCAGAATTGAATTTAAAATATTAAATAAGATTTTAACGTATAAATAAAAAGGAGTAATACTCTCACGAGCACTACTCCTAGCAATAAAATAATCAACAAACAAACAATTTATTTCTTATCGTATCTATTCTTATTTGTCTTTGCTATCTTTAATTGATTAGCCATTTCTTCTCTTTTTACTTGACGGTCGGCAGCTTTATTATAAGTATCCATAGCTATCTTTTGTCTTTCAAGTTGAAGTTTAGCAGCTTCACTAGCTCTTTTACTTTCTTCTTGAATACGAGCTAATTGAGTTTTAGCATATTCATCATTTTGAGGATTTGTATCACCAAGTAAAGCTATATCGCCTTTAGCATATTCAAGCTGTAAATCATATTGCGCTTTAAGAGCAAGTGTTTCTCTATCTTGTTCACCTTTAGCAGCAATCTTTTGTAACTCAAGTTGATTAGCTTGTTCTTGAATAGCTTGGTCCATTTGTTTCATTTGTTCTTCATGCTGTTGCTTTATTTGACTAAACTTCTTAACAGCGTCGCTAATAGCAGCAACATTATCTCCAGTAATAGCAGCAAGAGCAGAATCTAAATCGCCATTCTGTGCAGCACTAAATGCCCATTGCTTTAATTGCTGAATTTTATCCATTTCCTTAGCATTATTTCTAACAGTAGTACTAAGGTCAGAACCAACAAACGAATTTACATCAAGACTAATATAATGTTTCTTACCTGTTGTCTTATCAATATAAGATGTGTCTAGACCTTCAACATAAGCACATTTAGCAAAGTCTAAATCTCTATTATAGTCAGCACATCTCATTTGGTCAAACATTTGAAATATTACAACAGAACCAGTACTTGATTGTGCAACAGCAGTTTGAGTAGTAGAAGCTCCAGCAGATTGAGCAATTTGTCCATAACGTTGGGCATTCATATCAACAAGTTCACGAGCTTCAAGTTTAATAGCTTCTTTTAGATTACTAAGTTCTGTAATATATTGACCCATATTTACATTAAGTAATCTAATGTTTTGCATCTTAACTCCTGCTGCATCTTCTTCATCATCAATAGGAAGTACACCATCAGCAGCCATTCTATAAATAGCATCTTCTGTATTATTAGACACAAGAGATTTAGGCAAAAGCATAATAAGCATTTTGTTCTTTGCTATTACCATTTCTTGATGATAAGAAACTATATTACGAAATACTTGAAAAGGAGTAATAGTTTCAATAATACTAAACTTACCAAAATAAGGAAGTACTTCCATAATACCATTATAAGGAAGTTTGCCTTTACGTTCATAAAGTATAGGTCTAGCTTTAACAGGATAAATACCGCTATATCTAGTACCTATTCTATAACCTTCATAAACTTGAGGTTTATATTCCCATTCAATACTAATATCACCAGCTTCTTTATTTAATTCGTAATCTTCTTCTACAACTCTTTGTTCTTGGAAACCAAGCTGATTTACAAAAGTAAGAATACCTTGACGAGCAAAACCTTTCCAAACTACATGCCAAACTTCATAAAGATTACCATTACGAGCACTAGGATGTTCATCTTTTGTTCTAAATAATCTACGTTCTTCATTAGTAAATTTATCACAAACATTAGCATAATGTTCAAAGTACTGGTCATATCTCAGAGGAACAGTCTTTGTAGCATAAGAAGCATCGTTATAGTATTTATCAAGGAATGCTCTATCATTATCATCAAGATAATCATCAAAAGCATCAAGAATTTGATTATAACTCATCTTCATCTTTCTAGCAAACATATCGTGGTCTTCAACCATATATTCGCTATTAGGAATAGGATAAGCTTCCATTAAAGGAACACATTCTTTAATAATCTTATCTCCTCTAAGTTCAGTGTATGTATAACATTCACCAAAAGCACAATAATTAAAGAATCCAGTAAGATAAATATTAAGGTCATTAGTAATGTCTCTAATATAATTAAGAATATCTTGACCTTGTTTACTTTCATTATCTATATACTCCTGGTTAAAGTTATTCATAAATTCCTCTGGGTCAGGCATAACATCTTGAGGATTTATGGCTTCTACTGATTGTCCTTGACCTTCAGCTTGTTGAACAGCAGCTTGATAACGTTTTTGAAATTCTTGTTGAAAAGCTTGTTGAGCAGCTTCCATAACCTTTTGTTTAAGAGCAGCATTTCTATTAAACACTATGTCAGGATTATTAGCTCCTACAACAAAATCATGAGGATTCTTAAAATACTCTCCTATATATCTACGTATAATATCAGACATAATATCATAATTACGTAGAGTAGCAGGAAAGTTTTTAAAACGTTCTTTACTAGCATTGTAAGGATTAAGAGTTTTTCTATAAAACTCTTGAGGTAATTCACCATGTAGAATACGAATCTTAGTTTCAGTATCACTACGGTCGTTCATACTAATTCCTAAACCAACAATATAATCAATACTGTTAGTATACCAATAAGGTTTTGCTTTCTCAGAAGCACTAACCTTTTGTTTAGGAAACTGATAAGTTAAATTGTTATTAAACATACGTATATTTATTTAGTTAATTGATTATTACGTAAACCATGGACGTTCCCAAATATTATCATTATAATTTTCAACAGTAGCTTTCTTACGATGAGCAAGTTCTTTAGCAGCTTCTACATCATTAAGTTTCCATTGAAGTGCGTGTATCAACATTTCAGATACTCTATCAAAGTTACCTTTATCGTTCCATTTAAGAAGTTCAAGTATAGTTTGATAATCGTAAATAGTCTGAAAGAAATAAAGAGGAGTACCATCAAGTTTTTTACCTACTTCACTATAAAGCATTTCTTTAGTTAATCGAAGACCTTCAAGAACTTTAGTAGTACCTTGACCGCTACCACCACCCATGTTAACTCCATAAGATGCAGTAACTTTAGCTTTAATAGAACTATCCCAAAGTTCTACTGGGTCTTTCATCAAATACTTTAAAGCTTTCCATTTAGTGAAATTACTAACAGTTTCACCACGGTTAACCTCAACTCCTGTAGTACCTATACAATTATAATAACGAGCCATATAGTAACATATTCTATCAGCTTCTTCAAGTTTCTCAGGACGACCATAATATGCACATACTAGTTTACCTTTAAAACCATTATATTGTGTAGGATTCTCCCAAACTTTAATACTATTATGAGAGTGTTTATTAGTAATACCACTAGTTTCTTTATTTACACCTACAGGGTCATAACTTATAGAATATTGACCTTTTGGAATACCAACCTCATATTTACCATTTTCATTAACATGATTAACTTTAATAGGTTCAAACCATTTACGAACACAACCATGTGGATGTTCATGTTGTTTACGAGGTACACCTTGAATCCAATCGAAGAAATCTTTATTAAATTTACCACCTTCTGCTTTAATACGGTCATTAGTTTTAAATATAACTTTTCCATCACTATCTTCAAAGAACATTCCATCATCTGATATAGTAGTATAAGCAGGGTCATTTTAAGTTATCTCTTCCCAATTCATTAAAGACTTCAGAACTAAATAAAGTTTTCTACTAGTAGACTAAATGATTCACTAGGCATATTAGTCATATTGACCTAGATAATTAATATAATCACTAAAAGTTTTACTATGAACTTTCTTATCAGTACGTTCTTTATAAGCAATTCTAAGACCCATTTCAATGTCAGAATTACCATCAGCATCCATAGCATATCTATCGCCAATCTGACCTTGAAGACCCCAACAATAAGGTTTAAAATAACCACAAACTTCATTACGAGAATCTTTATCCCAAACATTCTCAAAAGCTATAAAATGAAAAGCAGATGGATTATAGAAGTTACGTTCAAATGTTTGCATATTACCGCTAGTAGCAGTACCCCAAGCAAATAAGTTACCTGTAACATAACTACCAGTACGCATAGCAGGTTCAGTAACATTCATATATTCATCAAAGTTTTCCATAGTGGAAACCTCCTCAGTCTTAACACTAACAGCATCCTTACCAATAGCACAATCTGGATTGTTATTTGCAGAAGCACTAAATAAAGCACTATTCCAACTATTTGGACTAATATCACCATTAGGAAGTTTAAAACCTAGAGTAAAGTTTTCAGCAGCACGAGAAAGAATACCACGTTTAAAGAAAGTCTTATTTTCATAAAAATAAAGATTACGAATAGTAAAATCAGTAAGACCTCCACGTTTAGTAAGATACTTACTATCAGCAGCAACATGAATACAAACTTTATTAGGTTGAAGATTTATCTTATTAGCACTATGACTAGCCATAATATAAGAGAAACCACCACGACGAGTTTTATCAATAAGAAGATGAAAACCATTAAGTTCACAAAACTCTATAATAGCAAATGTCCAAAACTGAGCATCTATAAACTTAGGAAAGTCTTGTTTCTTCTTAGCAACAGAACCTCTATCAGTATGTATAATAGTCTTTTCATCAAGCTGTTCAATAATAGTATAATTTAGATAGTTATACATATCTCCACTAATATGAAGATTACGAACTACACCATTACGCATAAAGCATGGAGCATCAAATCCATGCTTACGTCTATACTCTTCTCTTTTACGTAATTGACGATGAGGAATACTATCTTCTTTATATAAAGTATATTTCTCACCATTTATATGATATAGAGAAGCCATCTCAGTAAGAAGATTAGTATTAACAAACTTATCTCCTTTACGTATATCAAGAAGAAAGCCACCACTTTCTCCAATCATAAACAAATCATTAGGGTCTTTATAACCAGCTTCTTTAGCATGTTTATATTGCCCAGTATTATCGTTTATATATTGAAGCATCGGGTAGCTTTCTATATATTTTTCTACAGTATGATTATCACTCATTTTATCAAACTTAAAATTAGTAATATAATAGCACCAGCAGCACTACAATAAGCAACATTACGTTGTCTTGTTACTTTCTTACATGACCTATCCAATAATATATATCTTTGTCTAGCTTGTTCTGCAAGTACACTATCATTTCTAATAATTTGTCGAAGATTCTTATTAATATCTTTTTCATAACTTAATTCTATTAGTTTAGCATTAGCTTTACGAATATCACTAATTGTTATAGTTACACTATCTTGCTCTAGCCCCCCCGTAGAAGATGTTAATGGTTTACTTAATAAGTTGATAGAACAACTTAATAGTACTATCATTATCAAGAGCTTTAACTTCAATAACTTTTGCATTTTTAATACTATCTAAATTATCAACTTTAATCTTTAAACTATCATTGTGTTTCTGTATTTCAACATTTTGTTCAACAACAGTATAAGTCTTTTTATTATCTATAAGACTAACAATTGCAACAGCACTAATACCAAAAACAAAAATCATTGCTGCACCTTTAATAATTTCTTTAATAAAACTATTCATTACTTAAACATTTACTAAAAGGTTTATAATTATGAAGATTGTTGATTATTTCTTTATTAACATCTTCTTGAACTTGAGCAGGCACTATAATATTTGGAAAACTTCTTTCAGCATACTCTTTACGAGAAATATAACCTATTCCTCCTTCAGGAGAAATAATCATTTGTTGTTCTTCTCTAGAAAAAATATCACGAAGCGATTCTTCTAAGTCTTTTATAGTAAAAGTACCTTGAACTACACCATCAACAAGAATACAAGCCATTACAAATCCTCCTCATTAATTAAAGTATAAGTAAATAGTTTACCATATCCTTGACTAATTTGTCTATGAGCTAGTTTCATAAGAGTATCAAAGTCTTCTTTATTAGCAAGAACTTGACAGCCAGCAGACCAATTATCAACTTGAGTAGAATGTGTTCCAGCTTTATGAATATTGATACCAAATGTACCTTCTTCTATAGTCTTTGGATTAAAATCATAAACAGCATCTTTATTATTATCTCTATAAACTTTTACAGGTTTATATTGAACAATAGCTTCATACTTACCTTTATGATAACCAAGTTTCCAAGCAGAACGATATTGACCAGGAACAAGTATAGCACAACCTTTATAACTTACAGGTTTAGTCATACTAGTAATACCAGGGTCAGTAGTAGCAGCAAATATATTTCTAGATTTGATACCATACATATCAATGTATTCTACTACAATAACATCATCAAATTTATTACTAACGTTATTACCAGCATTTCGAACACCAATAATGTTAAGATTATACTTACCTTTATTAAAATAGGCATATCCTTTATTGATGAGTATTTTGCTGAAATCAGCTTTAGTCACTTTATTAAATAATTTTTCATTCATATCTTATTATTTTAATACACCAAATACATAAAATGTTCCATCTTCTGGAACACCTTTACAAACATATTTAATATTACCGACTTCTTCAACATGAAGAACTCTAGTATTAATTCGTCTTCGTCTTGTCATATTACCATTGTATTTCTGTTTGTGGAGTTAATAAACCTTGTTTATTAAGTTTAATTCTTCTATCTTGAAACATAGCATCTATTTCATTACGAATATAATTAATTTTAAACCAAGTAACAATTTCCTTACCTTCTTTATCAATCTTATACATGCCATGAACATCACGATAAGGCATTCCATATTTATTCTTTTCAAAAGGAGTTTGAATATGACAAAGACCTAAACCAACACAAGGAATACCTAATATCATTTCAGTCATTCTAGCATAAGAAGATAATTGCATAGTATAATGATTACCATTACAATTTTCTAGATGAGCAAAAGGAGGTAACATAAACTCATGAGTATTACACCATTCATCAGTAAGTTGAACAGGTTTAGTAGTTTTATCTTTACGATAGAAACCACTAGTAAAATGAAGACCGTCTTTATTAGTTTTCCAATCAAGAATAACAAATCTATCAGGTCTAACACAAAGAACATCTATAGTACCACTAAGAAGTAACTCTGGAACAAATACTCCAATTTCAGAATAAATAGTATAACCTTTATCTACATAATATTGAAATACTTGATATATTTCAGGATACTTATTATTAGTAGCTTCTTTAAATTGTTCTATATCTAAAGGATGAGCTGTAAGATTAGGAATATCAGCTACAGTTATACATCTACCACTTTTAACTTGATTAAGATATTGAATAGCGTCTTTAAACATACTACTTCCTTTAATACCATCTTCAAGTCCATTATGAGTAGCTGTACCACGCTCACAAGCTTCTTTAGTTATTCTTTCCCATTCAGCTTCAAGTTTACGTTCACTAATACCACGTTCTTTAGCTTTCTTCCTAAGCCAATACTTCTTATCAAACTTAGGACAATAATTCTCTATATTAGTAGTTACACTAAGATATTGATTACCTAAAGTATCAGTATATTTATGCTCAGCTTCTTCAAAATAAAGAAAGTTATTTTCATAAATACTATTCATAACTTAAACAATATAATGTTAAACATAATCAGCAGCATTCATACTACTAGTAATAGCACCACCACCTCTAGCTTTTTCAGACTCTTTTTCATACATAAGATTTTCCTTAGCTTCATTCAAAGATTTTAAAGTCTTAGGAATCTCAGATGCTTTAGCAGTAACTTTATCAACTAAATCAAGAAGAGTATTTACATTCTCTATAGTTAAATTAGCTCTATCTCTAAGCTTTTCATTAAGCAAAGCATTAATAGAATCAACTGCAATATTTACATTATGTAGAGTTTTAAGAAGATTCTCAACAACTCTACCAGCTTCTCCTATACTTTGAGTATAGTATCTTTTGATTATCTTCAAAACAAGAGCACTAGGTATATAGTTAGATGGAAGACCAGCTTGTTCTATAGCCATTTTAAGAGCTTCAGCGTCACTTAAACCACTTTGTTTTGCAGGAGACTTAGGGTCTCCAAGATAATAAATAACTATACAGTCTTTTACATAACCAGACTTATCTTTAGACTTATCTCTAGTATAAAGTTCTCTAACATCTTTATCTAGAAGTTGACGAACAGTTGGAGCTTCAGGCATACCATTATCGTCAATAAGTAAAAGATTATCTATTATTAATCTATCTCGTTGCATGGTTCAGAATAATTTAAACAACCTAAACAATAAAATCTAATATTAGCATAATATTTACCACGACGTTCAACACATTTCCAATAAGTTTTACCGTTCTTATTAGCCATACGTGCAACTTGATAATTATATACTTTTGCTTCATTTTCTCTAATAACAGCTTCTCTCATCATTGCAGCTCTGAAATTTTCAAAGTTTTCAGGACTCATGACTTCTTTAGTCTGCGTCTAGAGTTTCTTTATTTTTTAGTCGTTAAGCTTTTGTAACCAGCTTTTCGCTTAATCTTACCAAGATAAGGAATAAGCAGTAACTTCATCAGCTTCTAGATGTCTTTGAGCATCTTTTTCAAGTTGAACTAGAATCATCATGGCAACATCTTTATCTATAATATTATCATCTATAGTTTTAAGTATAGATTCTTTATTTTCAATAAGAACTTGTTTACCAGTAGAACTAGGAAATTTACCTTCTTCTAAACCTTCATCGTTTATTTTATATTTCATATTAATAACATTATTAGTAGTATAATATGAAGCTTCGGGAGTGTAAACTCCCTTAGCTTTTTAAGCCTCCCCGTAGAAGATGTTCAATAGGAATTTTAATTACCCACATGAGTTTCTCCAGCATCAGGAGCAATATAATATCCACTAACAGGTTCATAACGACCTATAGAACCATGAATATTACAAACTGGAACAATTTTAAAATCTACAAAATAAGTAGGAACTTTAACAGCCATAAGTTTCTTATTTAAATCAGGATTAGTTTGAAGTAAATTAAGTAAGAAACCAGGAGTAAGAACATTAGCAGGGGAATTAATATGATGTCCCATAGATATATCACTAGGAGAAATAACTAAAGCTTCACCAAGTTTAATACTATTAATAAACTCATTATCAGTATTACTCTTAATCATAACACCAACACCACTAACACTTGCATTCTTGTTCTGTCTACTAACACTAACAATAGTAATAGGACGCTCTTTAAATACAACAGCAATAAGAGCATAATCCTTACTAACATTAACATGATTAACATAATCAGAAATTACATTCATGTTAATTTCACTCATACTAGTAGGCATACGAAAGGTCTGATTAAGACCAAGATAATTAACTTTTAAATCAACCATAACTTTATATTTTAAATTAATACTTTGAATAGTGTCCGTACTATTAAGTTATTTCAGCCTACAGAAATTAAACTAGTAAAGAGTAATATTGTAGGTACTAGAAATACTGCTGCAAATATAGATAATAATAATGAAAGTAATAGTAATATTAGTAATAAATTATAATTAGTTAAACGGAATTAACTAAATTTGATAATTATCATCATCATTAGTAAGTAAATCAATATATTGATTAAATAAAATTGATGATAATGAAGTAACATATAGAGATAATAAAGAACAATATAATACAAGTAATGAAAGTAACAATAACGATACTTATAAATATGATAATAATAATATTAAAGGTAAATATAATAATAATAATAATAATAATAATAATAATAATAATAATAATAATAATAATAATAATAATAATAATAATGTAGATTATATTAAAAGTAAAAGTAACAATAATACTGATAATGATAATGATAATATCAATGATGTAGAAAATATTAATAATAATGATTGTAATAGTGTAGAAAATAATAAAACAAGTAATGGTAATAAAGAAAACTATGAAACAAGTAAAGGTAATAATAGTAAAG
>CYGL01000011.1_pt1 | contig 97402 bp, 93 predicted proteins | sample 485531 | NCBI WGS metagenome assembly CYGL01 (sample SAMEA3497897, study PRJEB9818) | human gut metagenome | reverse complement strand
TTCGCTAATCTCTGCTTTAAGAGAATCATAGTTATCACGGTTTCCCTTGTACAGCAAGAAGTCTGCATCAATTTGTGACTTATACAAACCGAACATTTCGCTGTCTATTACCTGACGGTCTTGGAAGCGTTGGCTCTGTTGAGTTAAAGCCCACTGATACAAACCGCCCTGCAAAGCAAGAGTATCTTCACAAGACTTACTCCATGCTTGGAAAGCAGTAGGAGCACCAGCACTTCCCATTCCTGCACCAACTACATTAATGTTTGTAGAACCGTCTCCCATAAGACCTGCACCAGTTCCGAGAACACCAGCAGAACGACGATTACCAAATAAAGCCCAAGCTCCAAGAGCAGTACCGATAATACCAAGCGTAAGACCTGCATTAGCTTTACCGTTAACATCACGGCGACCATAACCGTCCATCCCTGCACCATTATAACCTTCGGGAACGACTTTAACTTTTTCAATTACTTGCATAATAAATAAGGTTTAGATTAATAAATTAAGAATATCTTATAGTAGCTACTATACACTCATAACAAAGGATAGTATTAGAAGTTCAGACATTAATCTATTTTAGCTATAAGTAATAATTTTATGAAAAAATTAAGTATCTCGTGAACAAAATAAAAGCCCTACTTGTTATAAGCAGGGCTTAGAGTTAAGCAATAAAAGCAATGTCACTCCTCTATGGGGGAATCTTCTATTACCTCATCTTCTTTAAAATTCCATTCAGGACTTGACAATAAAGTAGCAAGTGCTTCATTAGAATAAGTTTCATAAGGATATTCAATACTAATAATTTCCAATCCTTCTTCATCAGTAGTAACTGTTCTAGTTACTTTTTCAGGAAACACTTCTTTATAATGTTGGCACTTCATCAATACTTTGTCTTTACTAACATTACTACGAGGAACTAAATTAAGTTCATCAATCTTTGCTGACTTCTCTTCATCTATATCAGCAACAGGAAATACAATGTAATCAATCATAATCTTTAAATATTAAATATTAAACTTAATGTATACATAACTACTGCAATTATAGCAAGTATTATATAAACTACTTTAAGTAGTTTATAAGGCATTATTTTCATTTATTCATTTTTTATAAATATTGGGTTAGTTAAATCAATTATTTCGTCTTTCTCCATCAGGTTCTTTAGGAAGTTAATCTCTAGTAACGATATAGTTTTCGGATAGAGGATTAGTTTGTATAATACCATCTTAGTTGCGTGAGCTATATCAATTCCTACGGTATCAATAGCACTACCTCTAACTAAAGAAGTAGTTCCATTATAAGATGTAGGAATAGCCCAAGAAATTAGAGAAGGAACTACACTCTCGTCATACTTGTTATTTTGCCCGAAAGAATAAGTGGATAGTTTGCCATATTCAAATAAGAAAGCATTCTTGTTCCCGTCAGGGTACAAAGTGTCACCTTTAATGATAAAAGGTTTGTCAGAAGTATTTACCTCTAACTAAGTTCTCTTTGCAATTACTGTAAAGTCATCAATTAGAGGAATATTCTTATTATCACTAAAATCTTCTACACCATCGTATGCAAGACCATTTTCATATTCAGGAAGAACTTCAATAGTTACATTTACATTTTGTATTATATCAGGAATCTCACTTGATTTTTTAATAAAACTTAATCCTATATATGAATTAGTTTCAGTTAAACTTCCATCACTAGCAAACGATTTAGGTAATTCATAAATTCCATCAGAAGTAATATTAATAACATTTCTAACTTCTACATCTGCTGATTTTAAATAATAATAAGCTAAATAAAATTTATCATAATCTAATCCAGTTACTTTAAGGTTAAAAGAGGGTATATCTTTATTACCACTAGTTAACTCTCCATTTCTTTTTATATAAGTATAAAATAAAGAACTACTAATTTTAATTTGTGTAATATTAAACTTATTAGCATTACTAGTATAAATATAATATTTATCACCATCTTTAGTACCTTGAGCTTCCCAAGTTTTACTTTCACCAAATACAACAGGATAACCATTATATCCACTCATACCTTCGTAAGCATGATTATAATTAATTAAATCATAATCACCTACGGCTATACCTCTTTGTTGAATGGTTGTCTTATCTGCATCGAGATTGGTTTTACCATAAGCATCCCAGTAATAAGGTGGTAATTCCACCTTAGCTTCAATACCTACATACTCATTCAGCTCTTTAATCTTATCATCTGTTGAGATGTTATCGAAGAACATGAAGTCGTACAATGCCATATTAGTAAAGAAATTATCGTGCACTCTGTTTGAACCGATAACAGGAGAAGATGTATTTACCCCTGCACTTAACTCATTTGTAATAGTTATGTTATGAGTAATATTCCGTAATTCCGATGCATTGATATTATTATTTAAAATACCATCAATGTATGTTTGTCCGTTATTCCTTGCCTGATAAGCAAAAACATGATTATTACTACTGTCCACATCATGATTATAGATAGCAAATTCATTAAGATAACCTCTTTGGTCGTATAATATACCTTTCCCAATATACGAATTCCAATTCACATTCATCAACACCTGTTTACCACCAGTAATAGTAGGAATAGTAACAAAGTCATCTACACCATCTAAACAGTATGCTCCTTCGTATTCAGGCAGAACTTTGATAGTGATATCACTTAAAAAATTGGTAACTCCTTCTTCAATTGGACTTATTGAAAAACCTACCACAGCATTACTAATCAAAACCTCTGTTGGAAGGAGCGATTTGGGTAGTTCATGAGTACCATTCCCAAGATATAGATTTGTTTCCTTAGTTGCATCGCTTGTTGCTAAATACTTATATATAAATTTAGACCTACCTTCTAACCCTTTAATTTCAATCTTAAAAGGAGGTATTTCTTTTATATTTTGAAGATTACCATTATATTTAACATAAGAATATAATAAAGCTAAACCTGCATTTAGAACATTAGTAATATGAATAGTATTATTAGTAATACTAGTAACATATCCGTTAGATTCATTCGCCCAAGTTTTATTAGCGCCAAATACAACAGGATATCCATTCACCCCACTCATTCCTGCGTAGGCGGAATTATTTATCTTACCATGATTACCATGACCGGATATATCGGGAATGTAGCCGAGTAGCTTATATGAACTATTAGGTATACTCAATAGTCTAGGAGATAGGATACACTTGGGTTCATTGTTGTCAAAAGCCCAAGTAGCCGTACAAGTAAATACCATTGATTTTTCAACAACGTGTTGAGAACTTGACAATGGAACTCCATTTAATCTTGGATTGGTAATAGTGAATAACCCTTCCAAGAGATTAGCATAGTTAACACCTTTGGTTCTAGTAATAGTACTTCCTACTTTTGCTTTACCACCCCAAGAAATCAAATTTCCATTTTCGTCTGTAAATTCAAAGAACAGAGGGTATGGTTGCACAATGTCCTCAAACCTGATGTACTCGTCAATAGTGATGTTTATCTTTTGAGGAGATTTATTTATTAATACATCATAACGATAATAACCTGAATTACTATCATAACTATGAAATTGAGCATTTGTATTATTAACTCTTACATTACTAACTTCATCTATATTATTAGGTTTTATAAATATTGCAATTGCTTCTAAGTCATAATACTGACCTGCTACTAAATCTTCTCCGGTAGAAATGTTTCTAAATATAATATCTTGATACTTAACGTTACTCTCCACTATCGGTCTGAACTCCACCATATTTGGATACAGCGTACCCAGCTTGTGCTTCTTCAACTGACGCTCTATCAAGAACTCGGACATGCTATAAGGGAAGGACATGAGAGAGTAGATAGCTACATTAGCAAATCGACTATCTTTATCTCTAAGTATACCTAACCAAAGTTTATCAGAGTCAAGTGCCGTACCAGCTAACAATTCTATCCCATTATAGCTATATTTAGATTGATAACTTATACCTCTAGTAAAATCAGTATTAGCAACTTTACCATTATCTTTATAGAAACTCCAAGCACTTACATTATTAGGAGCATCTAAGTACTCAAATAAGAAAGCACCTTGTTTGTTTACATCTGTTGAATCTTCGGATTTAGAAGCAACTATTCCGTTTGTATCACCAATAGATATTATTTCTCTATCTATAATGAAAGTATAATCCTTGTAAATTGGCATTCCTGTAACCTTACCGAAGTCATTTATTCCGTCAAGCAACAATCCTCCTTTATAACTAGGAATAAATGTAACAGTTATTTCTCCTGCATAACTAAGATTAACATAAGATACAGCAGTTGTTGGTTCTATGCCTTCGGGATATTCAAATTCATTTAATCCACATATAGTAACTTGCGTGGGTGTATTAGCTTTTACTAGATATTCTTTTTTTATACTGTCTTTATTTCCTTCACTATTAGTAAAAGATGTCGCATTAACCCAATAACAATCTTTATCAGTAATAATAGTTACTTGATATGAAGTATTATCTTTTATAATAGATTGTACTATCCAATAGCGATTAGGGGCATTAGACCTTACTTTGTAACTAAACTCATTATAAATAGTAAGTTTTTGTCTAGTTTCATCAGATACGATGGTATAATCCTTAATAGTTTCAAAAGGTTTTGCAGCAATACCGCTACCACCTTTCCAAGCTAGATTATACGTTTGTATATCTCTACTATTACCACTATAATCAACTAACTTATCATTAAAATCAGCATGATTATCATTAGTAATACCTTGTTTACCTATATTACATAATATATCAGGTTCAAGACTACGGTCAAGATTATAGTTACCAATGATAAGATTAATCTCATCTTCGGTAACTTCACCTAATACAGCAAATGTCCAATAATGAGCAACACTACTTGTTTCACCTATATTACCATTACCGTCTATATATCCTTGTACACTAAATCTTTCCGATAATATATCTCCTCTATATTCTACAATATAGTCATTCTTATCTCCTAATATATTATTTATTACTTTAGAAGCACTAAAATTAACATTTTTAATATTAAAACATGTATAACCATATATTCCAGTTTTACCAATATTACTAATAGAATTTCTTATAAAAGTATCTCCATTTCTAATATAATTAGTCAATGGAATAGAAGCAGAACCTCTCCAAGATATTTGATGAATCATACTAACAATAGTAAGTTCTTTAGTAACTCCCATTTCTTGAAGAGTCTTTTGACTTATAATAACATCATTAATACCATCAGTAACAAAAGCATCTTCAAAGTTTGGAATTTGAGTTATAGTTCCGCTACATTCATCTGATATAACACCTACACTAAATCCACAGTTTACAGGAGTTTCACCAGTATATTTAGTATTATAACTAATAGGAACTACATATTCTTCTGATGTAATAGTCTTATTAGTAAATATTCCTTCCGAAGTAACATAATTATAATATAGTTTACCTTCTCCTTTAAGTTTAATACGAACTTTAAAAGAAGGTATATCTTTTCCAATATTTGATTTATAATACAATAAAACAAAACTAGTATTGCTAACAAAATCAAAAGATTCGGAATCAACAGAAGTTATCTTACCACTTTTAGTCCAAGTAGTAAAATCTTCAATATATTCTCCGAATCCACTATTTAATTTATATGCAGCATTTAGAATCTCTAAATCTCCGCCAGCATTAGGAATCTTATTCTTAATAATATTCCTATCAGCATCAGTATTCTTCTTACCATAATTAGTCCAAACACCAATCATTCTAGCTTTAAGCTCCGGTGGAAAATAAGGCTTATCTCCACCAAGAGCATTGTTCTTAAAAGGAATACCGATACCTATACCAAGTCCAGTATTAGTACCCATATTGTAACGTATCAGCAACAGCGTTATTAACTTGTTTAACTAACTCAACATTCCAACCGGAATAAATAGTTGTAGTAATAGGTTCTTCCATACCAGCAAGAACTACTTCAACTGTTATAGGGTCTTCGGTAACATTCTTTAATAAGAATGGTTCTTTACCACCCATTCCATTAGGAATAGAAAACTCTGCAACAGCTTCAACTTTACCCATTATAGATATTTGTAAACTATTAGCTGAATTAGCTCTGTTATAAATACGATTATCCATGATAATTACTTTTAAATGATTATTAATTACTCTTTGCAACCTTCCCCCATAAAGAGGTGTGGTGAAGTTATCACAACTCCTTTATGGGGGATGTTACAAGAAACTAAATTTTATTTAATTACACAATACTATTATTAACTTTTTTAATCTGTCATTCCATTAGCCCAATCAGTAGGAATACTTTCAGAGTTACTAAGATTAGACTTTTTCATTGCATAGAATACATTAGCTCTACTAGCAGCACCTAGAGCATTAAGCCAATTCCAAAATTCCGGAACGCTACCAACAGTAGAAACGGCATTATAGAATAGTCCTGTAACATTATTAAGTTGCTTATGTTTATTAACATTAAACAGTGTAGAATCTATTTTCTTAGGACTTCTACCTGACCAATCTCCTGTACTTTGTCCACTAGCGAAAGCATAACTAATGTTCCTAAGATTAACATTCTTACTAAATAAGTTTCCGTCTACTTGTTGTCTCATTGCAGATGTTGATTCAAACTGTGCAGATAAGAACATCGAAGATATATCTTGTAACTGTATGCAGTTTACATAAGAATCAACAGGTAAGTTAATATGTGCAGGAATAATACAAAAGTAGAACATATTAGATAACGATATTAACTTAGTTAACTTAGAGAACGTATCTGCCGAGTAGAACTCTCCGTCTTCTCCATTAGTAACATTCCATTTATATGGATTTAACAATGGCATACGATAGAATGTATAAGACAAATCAGTAGCGTTACTAATAGGATAGAATAAATGTGGCGGAATACGTCCTCTTAATCCATAATCAAGATAATCATATCCAACTACTCCATTAACTTTACCACTACCAAAGAACACTCCATTTACTCGCATATCATTGCCATTAGTGCAATAATAGAATAAGTCAGGAGAACATATATAGTTAAGTACTTTCTTATTAGCATTAGCATCAGAAGGTGGAGTAAAAGAACCAGCGTTATCTTTAAATCTATCAGGTATAACAGGAGAACAATTAATATTTCCTGTACTAATTGCATTATAAAGAGCACTATCTCTAACTATATCTTCTAATCCACTAAGACCATCGACACAATATTCGTTCCAAGCAAGTTCATACTTATCGAAATCTTTATTCAAGATAACTCTATGAATATCTCTATTGTAGTTAGGCATAGTATGTTCGTCATCTAACCATTCTCTAGGGTCATAATTTGGATTAAGAATATACTTAACTGGATTATACTTTTCATTAGGGACTATTATATCTCCGTAATTACTAGGAGTAAGATTACCATAATTCATAGTATAACCTTGTGCTTCTGTACTTTGAAATCTTTCTAAGCAATAAGACATATTAACTATTGTCTTTCTAGGAAGAGTTCGTTGTTTACTATAAGTAATCTCTACTGGCATTTCAGCACTTTCAATCCAACTACCGTCACTATCTATACCATAGTTCTCTGTAATATTCTGACTAGCTGCATCTACTTCATTCCAACCTTTATAGCTAACATTAGAAGTTTGTTCCATATAGAATAATCCATAAGGAATAAAGCCTTTCTTAACGAAGCTAGTTTCTATTTCAGAGAAGCATCTATGAACATTAATTAGTTTACAATTAGAGAAGCCTTTACCAGTAAGCGAGTACTTACAATTCTTCATATCATAATATAGATATGATATATTAGTAAGATTGTAATTAGTCTTAAATGAATTAAGAGGAAGCTCTATTACACTATTTGCAGGAAGAACTAGTTTAGAGAAGAATCCAGGTATTTCAACAATAGCACTACAATTAGTAAATACATCGTATGGGAATACTTCATCTCCTTCTTTAACAAACTCTTTAGTAAAACCTTGAAAACATCCTAATGTAGACTGATTAATAGCTTGCTGACTAGTAATGTACTTCAACGAATTCTTTAGTCTAGTAAACATTGAGTTATGAATCGGGAAAGTAATAGTAGAACTATCACCAATAGAAAATGAATCATAGATACCATATAAAGCTATTGGGAATCTAGTATTAGTCTTATTCTTAACAGTACCACCAAATACATTATATAAAGAACCTTTAGAATCAACAAGAGATTTAAATGAGTTCTGTATATATTTCAACTTAGTATTCTTATAGAATAAAGGACAATACATTATTCCGTCTTCTACATCTTCATCAGTTACTTGATTAAAGTTAATATTACTAATATTGAACATATTAGTTATATATTCTAAGTCAGGTAATTGTGCAAGTAAACTTCCTGAATCAGCTGCAACTAAATTATCTGCAATAGTTTCATCGCTAGGAGAATTATTAATATTACTTACAAATTTAATTTCTCCACTAGTTCCAGTAACACCATCTAATCTAATTAATTTAGAACTTACATTTCCTTTAAACTTAGCTAAGAACGTAGGGTCGGTATACCTAGTTCCACCAAAGTAGAAAGCATTGTTCATAGACTGTAAACTAACTAGAGGACTAAATAAACCATTATGTTCAGTAGAGCCATATTCATAAGTACTAGTAAGTATCTTAAAATCTTGTGACTGTATTCCCCAAAATATAGAATCCATATTAACAACCTTAGTACAATGATTGAACATAATTCTACGAGGACTATCTAATAAATCCCATTTAATATTTTTAGCACTAGCAAAACAACTATTAAGATTTGTAACATTATCACATTTATATAAAAAATAATAAACGTCATATATACTACAATTAGTAGCTTTAAACGTACCAGCACAATCAGTAGTGCCAATACTAAAGTTAGTAGATAAATCAATATGATTTCTCCAATCAACAGAACCTTGTTCGGTATTAGTATCTGGACCAAACCATTCACCATTATAATCAGGGGTAATACCTTCTACCTTTTCTTTGGGTTCATGAATATAGAACTTAGAACATTGATTGAATACACCATTACCATTAAGACTAATATGTCCAAATACTCTCTTTAAGTTAGAACAACCAACAAAGAATGCAGAACCTACATTGAAAGGATGTTCCTTATTATTATTAAACTTAAAGTAATGTACACCTTTGGCGTTTTGAACACTGAATTGTAAGTCGATTAATTGACTAACATCAAATATCTTATTACCGTTATAAGTAGGAATTGCAGCATTACCATATTGTATAGCTTCAACTTGACTATTAGTTATATTCAATGTCCTAAGTTTAGGAAGTTCAGATGCGGCTTGAATATCGTTAGCTGTATTAGTATTAGACATATTAAGTGTCTTAATATTAGGAGCACCTACAATATAAACAATAAGATTTCTGTTTGTACATGACGATATATTAATTGTTTCGACATTATTACAATTAGATACATTGAATGTAGTTAAGTTACCATTATTTGTACATACAATAGATTTTAAGTTAGGACATGAAGTAATCTTAATAGTATGTAAGTCTCCTAGATTACTAAGATTCAATTCAATAATCTTATCACAAGAATCAATAGTAACTGTCTTTAATCGTTTGCATCCAGAGAAATCCAGTATTTCCAAGAACGGTTGATTAACAAGACTAATATTTTCAACTGTTGAATTAGTAATATTTAAAGATGAAAGAGAAGCATTAGGCAAAGATACAGAAGTTACAACAGAATTAGATATATTCAAGTCTTTCAACTTAGTATATTTTTCTATATTAACTGTAAATGTACCTTGTCCAGCATTGCCACTCCAAAACTTAGTATTACTTAAATCAATATGTCGAACATCAGAGAAGTCTTCATCGTTAACGAATATAGTTTCAAATGAAATAGGAGAATCACTAAGAGTATCAATAGATGATAAGTCTAGTTTAGAGAAACTAGGAAGTTTCATACTAGACATGAATCTTTGGAATCTCATTCCACCTAATCCTTCTATATCGTTAATTTGAGGAGTATTATTGATAGTAACTTGTGTATTGAAAGAACTAATAGGAGATAATCTAATTTCAGTAGGTTTGCCTTCTTCTAAGAAATATCTAGTATCAGTAGTATTACCAATGTTAACTACAAATATAGCCGGACAATTGGAAGTAACAACCAGCTTAGGATTAGTTGCTTCTGCACCGCCTGCCGAAAACGTTCCTTTATTATTATAAGGTTGAATATTAGAAGCATTACTATATTTAAACACTCCGTCAAAGAACCAAACACGTTTCTTTAACCAGTCACGAACATATTCAACACGAGTACCATGTAAAAACTCTATATTAGCATAAGATGCTTCACCACCAGCTTCACCAATATAAGCTGTAAGATACTTAACATTATAGTCATAATTAAATAGTAACTCTCCACAATTAATTGTTTGAGCTGCAAAATAATTATCTATATAATTATTAATATCTTTGCATATATTATCATTATTTCTCCATAAGTCCCAAAGTCCTTCAAGAGAATTATCATATACACCAGTATTGGCGAATACAGTATCTCTTAATACGTCCCACATACGAGAACTATAAGTATCATATCCACCGTCAGCAGCGTTCTTAGTAATAACTAATGAATTAACGTTGTTCTTATCATTATTACTAAACTTATCCAACCAAGCGGTTTTAGCAACAGATTCGAGAGCAACATTATCAAGTCCATTAGCCGTATCCATGTCATAGAATCTAATAAACCATTTCTTACTTCCATTAATATCGTAACATACGATAGTCATATTCTTACCAAGAGAATCGACAAGTCCATATTTTACACATACTAACAAATAAGAGAAAGCATTTCTTATTGAGAACTTAGTATCAAGTTCAGCAGCAAGAGTAGACCAACTAGATTGTGCAGGATATTCACCTTCGGTTTCTTCATATCCTCCTACTGATTCATTCCAAATATACTTCTTAACTGTCGAAGTAGTCATTTGAGCAAAGATACTAAATAGCTCTTGTAGTGCTCTCCAAACATTATCGTCAGTAACAGGAGCAGTTGGTTCTAACCAGTTACCACCGTTATATTTAAACTCACCTACATGCTTTATAATAGATAAGTCATCTTGCATAAACAAAGCTAACGGCAATATCTTATCACCATCTACAATTATATTTGCATTTTCACCGAACTCATAAGAATAAACCTTACGCTGGTCTATGTTTCCAAACATCTCATCTTGAGCATAAGCATGATAAGAAGTAACAAAAGCAGGTAACTTATTATTTACATATTCTCCGGCTGTATTCTTTATCTTAGTAGTAAAGTCTTTCATAAACCGGAAACCCATATTATAATAAGCTCCACGACCTAAGTTAAAACTATATATACCAAGCATAGTTTGAGTTTCTTCACCGTCAAACTGAATAAGTAATATAATAGGGAATCCTTCAAGTGTTTGTTTAATAGTTACCTTATCATGAACTGTCTTATCACGAGTATCTACTGGACGATGAGCTTCTAGTTCTTCCATAGGTGGAGTTTTCTCGAATAAGAAATCCGAGTTATCATTAATCCATTTACCAATAGAAGCATTGTTAGCATGAGCACTATCTACAACGTCAGCTTTAAGAGTAAACTGTCTTTCAGGAAACCAAGTCTCTTTAGGTTGGAATAACTCATAATCAAGGTTACTTCCGTCATCGGCTTTCAACATCTTATCAAATCTTATTTCCAAGTTCTTAATAAGATTGTTCATAGTAGATGTACCTTGTTTAGAAACAGCAACATCAGTAGTATATTCAGAACTTGATTTACCAGAAGTCGGACTAAAGTAACTCATAGTACAACCAGTATACCAGTTATTGTTCTGTCCACCTATTTCCTCAAATACAGCACGAGTAAAACCAGTATTAGCACAGTTAATCAACATAATATCTACTGGAAGTACTTTAGTAGTATCAGAAATAAGACTATTAAAGTTAACATTAGCATAAGTCTGATTAATATCGTCCCAAAGTGTTGAATTTGGTTCAGAATCAGAAGTAGAGAAGAAGTTTCTTAACTTCATTCTATTGTATTCTGTAAAATCTATACTACCGTCAGCTAATAGAGTTGCTCTAGCTTTTGAGTTCATTGCATTGATAACAATCTGTTTATCATTCGCAGGAACACGGAACAACTTAATATCATAGAAGTTAACATCAGCAAAATTCTGAATTTGTCCAGCATTACTAATATCACAACCTAGATATATCTTTGAACTAGTTCTCCAAGTAAAGTCATTCTTTATTTCACGAGCTGTACTAAGAATACCATTAATAAAGATAGCAACAACCATCTTTCCTGGATTCTTATTAACTATAAAATCAACAGTATTAATAACATCTTGTTGTATCTTACAACTCATAGTCTCTTTAATATTACCGTCAGTATAAGACCAAGTAATATCTTCAAGACCTATTTTAATACCTTCCGAGAATTGCTCATCTGTATTGTAATCCCCTATAAAGAAGACTGTTCTATTTGAGAAAGGATGTCTATCTGACTTGAATGTACACGATATACCAAAGCCTTGTCTTGACCAGTTATTAAGAGTAGTAGTATCATCTTTAAATGGTTGTACATCAATTACTCCATAAGCCTCTCCTGATATACGTAACATTGATTGTCCGTTCTTTGTTAAGAAGCCTGAAAGAACACCATTAGTATTATATACATTTAGTTCAGTTGTAGCACCGCTAGGTTCAATAGCACCAGGAACTGTAAATGAAGGTTCATTACTTGTCCAAACTTTAGTAGTAGATACTTGTGGAAAATTTTCTTGGCGAATATGCCAACTAGCATATCTACTATTATTAGGATTTTGGTCAGCAATAAGTGCTTGAGAACTAGATACAACTTCACAAGCTAAAACAGTATCAGTAATAGGGTCGCCCTTTTCAGACCAACAACGAAGAGTTATATTCCAATTACCTAATACTTCTCCTTCGGTTGGAATAGCATAACTAAATACTTGTTGTTTGCCACGTTGAACATATTGGTTATCATTATAGTTTCCTTCATCAAAGTAACCTATATCTTTAACAATACCATTATGTTCTATTCTAACAGCATAATAGATAAGACTTACTCCTGCAAGATACGGAGTGAATGCAAATGATATATTACCGCTTTGAGAGAACTTAGTTCTTTCAACTCCTGAATCTACTTCTGCCTTACTAGTAATACCTTCTACAAGTACTACTAGGTTTACACCGTCTTCTACTACTACACGATTTGTTACCTTATCTGATTGAACAGTTTGTCCATTCATTGAAGTAAACGCTTGTGCCTGTATAGTATAAGAACTACCGGCAATAATACTTCCTAAATCCCATAAGTTAACATTAACTTGTTTAGGAGCAGTAGAAGTAGTTTTACCTAATTCAATAGTTTTACTAGCACCATTAGTTACATTAGTAACTACAAGATTAACATCTGAACCGATAATCTTACTAGTAATACTATAAGTAAAAAAGTAATCAATACCAACAGTTGCAGTATTTCCTGATACAGAACTAGCGAGTTTAATACTTGCTTCTACTATATTTAATAGATATGATTCAGCAAAGAATCCGTCTGTATCACTAGCTGTAATTACAACAGAGTGATTACTATTAGAAGAGAATCTATCTAACTGCGGAATATTAAGAGTTCCAGGAGTATTAGTCCATGCTTCTTTACCTTCGATAATATTATTACCGTCAAGAGTAACAGTAATAAAATATCGTTTATTATTCTTAGAAGAAGTAATAAGATATTCCAGTTTAATATTAGTAGTTACAGTAGAATAAAGATAATTAATATTACCTTCTTTTACTATATTACCATTAGTAAGTGTTATTTTATCTCCGGTAGCTCCTCCGCCACCGCCACTTCCACCGCCACCATGTTCGGCAAGCCAAGCAATGTAACCACCATGTTTCTTCAATGCTTCATCGTGGCGAACAAGAACATCATTAAGACTCTCCGTAGTCTTACCTTCTTCTGCAAGTTCAGGGTCAATAAGACGAGGGTCATCAACTACAATTCCAGTAGCTTTACCTGAAGACGATATATCCCAATTTCCAGTATCAGGATTATATCTTTTAATATTATCTGCCATAATTATCCAATATTATAATTTGGAAATTTAATATTTATAATATCATTACCATTATTAGTTTCACCATTACCACCAACAACACTGTAATTAGGATTAAGACCTTCTATGTTAACATTGTATTTACCTGAATTATTAAATACATTAGATAATTTCCTAACAGTAGCAGTTAGTTTAGGATAATAAACAAGGTCGTTGATTTTACCTTTATTCAAGAAATACTTAATATAGAAAGGATAACGTTGACCTGCATTTACTTTAGCTTTAACGTCTGTCTTACTATTAATAGTAATACTAGCTGGAAAGAAATACCTTAACCACGGAATATTAGGACTAGGTAGTTCTTTATTACTAGTATGTTTATATCCCGTAGCTTGACACATTAAATATATAGGAGCTGTAATTTCCTCAACTAGTTGAAACGTACACAAATGTTTAAGCATATCGAAATTCGCATTATTCTCCCAAGATTTAGGGAAAGATTGCCCTTGTAAAGCTCCTTCGGCTGTTTCGGTATATAATTCATCCGAATTAAAATCTTTCTTTAGAACGTCCGCAGTAACCTGTATGATAGGCTTCATAGAGCTGTTTTCGTTCTCTAAAATGGGATAACTGCAACTGTACGTATGTTTGTGTCCACCAAGACATAAACGGTAATTATGCGTCTGTAAGAACTTTGAGAACCAATAGGCATTAGCTTTAGTTGTATTAAAGTTCAAACGACTACCACTTCGTTCTACACTAGTATCTTCTTTACCGTCCCAATAGAACGAATTAATAAGATTTTGAGTAATAATAGTAAAAGGCATTTCATGACAATAAGCTATCTTAGCTTTAGCATTAATAGCTTTTGTATCATCTCTTTCACACCATTGTCTTATTAAGTCATACATTACTCCGGTAGTAGAAAGTCCATAAACACTTCGTTCAGTATTAGAACTTATCTCACTATTAACACATAAGAAATGGGTATGACCAACATCGAATGAATATAATGATTCGACGAATATTTCTTTTCCTTCAACAGTAAATACAGGAGGATTATCTTCATCCATTTCATAACAATAGAAGAAACGAATATTAGTAGCATTGATTTTAGAATCATCTCCACCGTCACCAAGAACATAGACATTAGCAGGAGTAAGGTCATTGTTACCAACAGTAACCATTTCTGCAATATCATATAAAGATGCTCTACCAGCTTCGTAATCTAACCATTCATTAATACGATTACCATTCTGTGTCATATCACCAGTATTAATCATAAAGTAGCACACAGATATGTTACTAGTTTCATATCTATTAAAGTCCTTCTTTATTTGGTCGGCAGCTATTCTCCATACATTATATTCATCCCAATTAAAGCCTTGTTGGTCGGAAGTCTGAACAAAGTTAAGAACATCATTCACCATATTTTCACTCATAACTACAAACCTGCGAACATCACTCTTATAAGTTTCGTCTCTACCTACGTAATATTCATAATAGATATTCTTGTCTCTTGTATGAGTATCATACTGTTCTCCTAGATGAGTAAGTATTACCTTATGAGTAGTAAACGGAGTACCGTCAGTAGTTATAGCTCTAATACGATTATAGTATTTACGAACACCAGTTTCATTCTTAAACGATTCTACTTTTGTCCAATTAGTATAACTATTATCACTACGGTATGCACGATACCATAAGTATTCATCATAATAACCTACGGAAACCCAATTAAAACATCTACTAGCATCATCATTAGGTTCGTTACTTTCATTAATAGTATAACAAGCCTTACGTCCTAAAGTCATAGTAACTTTATTAGGTTTGGTACTATCTAATAAAGTCTTATTAAAGAATATATTCTTATTCTCAAAACTAGCTCTAGGAGTATAAGATTCTACTCTAGGAATAACATCAGCTTCTAGGTTAACAAAGTACATATCATTAGCGTTATTTCTAGCACTAAGAGCTTTAGTAGCTTGCTTAACATTATCCATAGTATAATACTTAGTAAACAAATACTTACTACTAAGATAACCATAAGCAGTATTTTCAGCAGCATCAACTTTATCAGCATCACCAGCATTAGGTATTTGTAGTCCAACCAAATCAATATAACCTTTAGATACCCTTATGGGGGAAGTCGCGTTATTATAAGGATTTGCAACTGAATTAGGTTCTGTTCCCCAAGTCAAGAAGAACTTAGCTTTCTTATTATCAAACTTAATAGGATTACCATCACTAGCAATCCATTCCATATCATAGTTCTCAACTTTAATACGAGTAGTATTAGTATTCATTACTGAACATTGAGCACCTCTAATTAGGAATGTCGAACCCGCTTTGATATTCCCCCATAAAGGAAGTGTTTCCCAGTCTCCTCCTTCTGTACCATACTGCAACGATAATCCCTTTAGAGATATATCTTTACCTGTAAGATTACTAAGTTCAACGAAGTTATGAGAGCATGGATTATAACTATATTCATCACTTGTAATACCACCACAATATAATGAATTGATATATAGCTTTTGTAGATATAATGTAGTTACATATATCCAACCAGTTTCAGGGTCTTCTTGTCCACCAGTAGGTTCAGCTTGAGCTGTATCTAATTCTTTCTTATATACTATTAATTGTCCATTGTTATTTACCTTAACTCGATATATTTGTCCATTCGGTGCAACAAATCCAATAGTATCTAATTTATCTAAAGCATCATAATCTATACTACCTCCACCTCCTGAACTACTACCAGTAAGATTAACCGGTTCTCCATTAATCTTAGTATATAGACGTTTTACATCAGTAGCAATAAGAAGTTCGTAATCTACAAAGTCATTAAAATTATCTTGAATTTCTTTAAGTGTTCCATAATGACCACGAACAGCTTTAGTATTAGGTTCATATTGGTCTGTTTCAGGTTCGAGACTTTCACCAACAGCTGCAACACGAATAGCTAACTGTCCAGTATTTGGGTCAATAGGTTCGTATTCCTTTAGAACCGACTTTGTAAATGTATTACTAACATGACCAGGATTTATAATTAAGTCTCTCTGATGTACAATAGTATCAAGGTAGTTTTGTATAACTTGAATAGCTTGAATTATCGGAGCTAATTTCTCATCCTCTTCAAGAGCTGTTCCAAGACCAGAAGTATCTACCCAAAGAGAATTAATATTAGCTGGCGGAGTATCTTGAATATAAACTGTTTGTACAGGTGTGTTTCCACCACTAGCTTGTTTAATAACTAAATGTTCGTTATCAATACCGCCATTAAACCAATATTCATTAATACTATTATTCTGTTTAACGCCAATAGTAAGTCCAACACTACGTAATTCAGGAGTAAGAGTTTCAAGAGCTTCTTTAACACTACTATAAGGTCCGTACTTAGCATCAATATCAGGTAGAGGATTATAGTTATCATCTACGCTGTTATTAACAATAGGTTGACCTATACTTATTCCTTTTCTCATATTACTTGTTTTTACAGGTTATACGAATAGCATCATCAAATACAGAAGGAGAATATAAGAAGAATACTTTATAATGTATATCGTCAACAGTACCACCAGGATTATTAGTCTTATAAGCACCGTCTGAACCGTCCCAAAGAGTAGTAACAAGAGTAGTACCATATTCAGCTTTAACAAGCGTCATAAGTGTATCAGGTATAAGAAGATAATGAATCTTCTTTTCTTGATGAATAGTAAATGTATTATTCTTATCTCCTGTAATAGTTCTAGGAGTATTACCTTCTAATGCCATAATATCACTAACAGACATATTTTGAAATGTCTGCGGTGCAATATCTGTATGTCCGTAATACATAACGTTCATTTTAGGAACAGACTTACATTCTACAATAAAGTCATTAGAATAATATGTTTCACCGTCTTCTCCTTCTACACTAGCTCTAAATATATAAACTTGTCCTACTTGAGCGTTAAGCGTTAGTTCATTAAACTTAGCCGGACTATCAATAGATAATCCCGAAGCTATAATATTCTCTCTTTCGTTAATAACTTGATATATAGTAAGAGTATCTTTAACTACATATTCTTTATTAGCGATAACAAACGTAGCTTCATTATATTTTATCTGTTGAGCACCAGTAATTGACATAGGAATATTAAGTTCAAATGTCATAAATACAGGCTTCTCATCAGTAGTATATTCAGTACAGTTCAAAGCTAAAGAAGCATTAATGTAATTAATGAGTAAATCTGCCTGTTTCCAATAACCTAATGTATAGGCAGCACAAGCAGATTGAAACATATTCCAACAATTAATGACTTGACGATTGATACCTTTACAAGTAGAAGTACAATCTTTAATCATATCTACTCCTAAGTCACTTAACTTAATAAGCAATCTCTTATAAACACAATTATACTTACTAGGAACATCCAAGTAAGTATACATTCCATTTTCGTTCTTTCTCATTGCATTACTATTAATTCGTTATACATTGCAATTAGATTTTGTTGTTGTTTCTCACTAAGTTTAGATTCTACATTTTGCATGTGACTAAGAATAGTCATAGCATTATATCTACATATATCTTCATTAGTAAGAACGAATCCAATGGTAGAGAGGTGTACAACTTGTACACCTCTATCAATCAATTTGCTATTTACATTATCGAAGTTTATGTCCATTACTTTAATGTATTATTCGTTATATAAGTTATATAAGACTGAAACTTCAAGTTTATTTTATTGTTAAAACTAGATATTTTATCTTCTTTACTAAGATTGTTATTAAATACTATCTCTATTATAGACTTCTCCACTGATGGCATCCAATCCTTTTTCATATTATCACTAACCTTAACTCCATTAATCTTGTACAATGACAAGCTAGAGAATACAGTATAAAATTCAGCATTAACTATATTATGGATATTAGCTAGTATATTATCTTTGTTAGTTTGAACGTGGTTGTTAATAACAGTATTAGTAACGAATATTGTTAATCTCATTGCAGAAGCGAACATAGCATCGTCTATTGCAGTCTTACATTTGTCTTTATCTTTATCTATAATATTCTTTGTAATATCTGTGATAAAGGTCGAGACTTGTAATAATGATTTAGATACTTCATCAAGAGTATCACTAATAGAACTAACAAACTTTTCGCTTTCAGTCTTTTTCTTATTATCCAACCATTTGTATAATAGTAGGAAAATAGAAATTGTTATCAGGGAACTTAATCCTTGATTAAGAGCAGATTCGATAATTTCCTTCATCCCTATCTATGATTAAAGGGATTACTACTAATATTAAATACTAATAGCAACCCCTTTATTTAAACTATTACGAGTTATTCTTTAAGCCTTGCTTTAAGCTCCTGCCGCAGCCGGAGTATTGATAGAAGCCAAGATTGTGTCAAGAGTAGCAATTTGTGCAGCTCCTGTCGGAATAGCTAGATGAATTATAGTCTTAACATTTTCGGTGCTACCACTACGAAGGTCACGGTGTGGATAGAAGGTCAGAGTATATACTGTCCAACCACCAGCATTAGAAAACTCTGGAAGAGTATATAACTTACGAGCATCGTTACTAGTAGAGTTAATACCTTCTGCACCAATACAACGAATTTGTAACTCTTTAAGAGCAGCATCATCATTAATCGGTTTCATAGCTTTAGTAGTAGTAATAGTAGCTCCGAACATTGAATCGCCTGCAATCAAGTTCCATGCTTCATAGTCAATACCAGTTACAGTAATCTTAGCAACAGAAACAGTAGCAGTGAATCCTTCATTTTTACCAAGAGATTTAAGTTGGTTACCTAATTTCTTAGCAATAATAGCGGCAGTATCGCCTTCACGAGCACGCTCACTAGCTGACCACTTATAACGTTCATTAAGAACAGTATGAGCTTTAGCCATAGTTAACGTATAGTCCTTTCCTACTACGGGGGTAGGAACAGTAACTTCCGCACTGAATTTAGTTCCGGCAGTATAGACACTCTTAACATAAGAGAAACGTCTAGTATCAATATTAGATACAATATTGGCATACTTGCTCTTATTAGCAAATGCTCCACCACCAACAAATAAGGTAAACATCGGAACGTTCTTAGTAAGAGCTTTCGAGATGATTGCACCTTCATGGTCGTAAAGAGCAACAGCACCTTCTGCAATACCAGTAGCATTAACAGCTGCAAGAGTAGCGGGAGTAGTAGCCAGTGCAACATTACCTGCAAATAACAGTCTTTCCATTTTATTCTAATTTAGATAATTCGTTTGAAACTTTCTCATAACTATTATTATTAGAGATAGCATTAAAGGTATTAACAGCCCTCTTAATAACTTCGTGCATAGCAACATCTGATAGTTCATTCGTAGTATTAGTTGCAATACTAATTAGAGTAGGATACTTAATATAATTAACTAAGAACCTATCTATTTCAAATGTTGCAATTACTTCAATATTAGATTCAGTCTTATAACATATAGGACTTATAACAATAGACTTTGAATGATAATCGTTCATCGTTTCACTCACTAAGTCTAAGTCTATCAATCTACAACGATAAGACTTATCCCCCTTAAAGGAGTAAACAGATGTATAGAACATGGGTGTTGGATAGTCGTTCAACTCTATCTTATAACCAGTACCAAACATTATATCTCCTTGTTCAGCTTCAATCTTAATACTAGTATGAAGAGGACTAAGTTCTGTTAATCTTATAACGTTATCAGAGATACCATCGAGTTCACGATTACCTTTACGAGAGAAAACATCTTTTACATATTCGATAGTCTCTAAATTGATTATTTCATCTACCTGTTCGGGAAGTATTGCTCGCACAGTTTTCATGCCCATTTGTTGAGCTAGAAGCATGAACTCGTTATGTATCTCTGCTACTTTCATAATAACCAGTTATTATAATTTAAGTTTAGTTTCAAGTGCTCTTTTGTAGTCAGCATTTTCAGGATTACTGAAATAAGCTAATGCTTCTTTCATGTTAGCTCCAATGAATCCGCCTTCGGGAGTTAGAACAGTTTGGTTAACTTCCGAACGAACTAGTTCTCCTCTAGCGATAGCTTCTTCAATAAACGCTTGAAGTTCAACTTGTGAATTGTTAAACAGTTTGTTGAATTTCTCCGGCTCTTTAATTGCGAACTCGTCAAGAATCTTTTCTTGAATTGTACGGTCAAGTAACAAGTTAGACAATACATCTTGTTTGTTGCTTGCACAGTAGCATACAAAGATAGCTTTGAACTTAGCATCATTATCAATAGCATCAAGATAATTACGTCTTGCTTTGTTAGCCTGAATACGACTACGTTTCAAACGATTAGCTTCACGTTGTTCATCTTTTATATAGAACTTGATTCGAGAATCAAAACTAATAACAGATACGTCTTTAGCTACAATCGGATATAATAGGCAATGACGATATGCAAGATAATCATCTACTTTAATAGGATGTCCATATTTATAACGAGTAGATTCAAGAGCATTAATCTTATTGACATATCTAGCAATAGCATCTTTCAACTGTTTAGGATTAGACTTTTCAGCATTATCGTATTCTTCTACGATAGCTGTTTCATCTATCTTATAATCCAGATAATCTCTTTTCTTTCTCCATTGGAACGAACAGTTAAGTTTCTTTCCGTCACCATCAACTGGAATAGATATACTATTAAACCAACGTTGAACTCTAGTAACATACTCTTGTGCGTTAGGAGAACAACCAATAAGAGAAGGCATATAAGCTGCCATTTCTTCATAGTTGCTAGTCAAGACTCTAGCTGAATTAATACTACCACCAATACTATCATGACGTTCAGCAATGTATCTAGCATTAACTTGACGATAAACAGAATTAATAGTAATATCGGTAGCAAGAGCTATTACAATATATCTTTCTTCAAGAAAGTCTTTGTCTAAACCATCTTCTTCTTTAAGAATTTGTTCATAGGTTTGTTTAGGAGCTTCGGGAGTTTTAGCCTGCGAAATACTTGCAGGCTGTGGATTTGGATTAGCTAGACTACTACCGAATGTACCGGTTTTTGATGTTTGTCCTTCCATTATAATTTAGTTTAATTGTTTAACTTTAGAGTACACACTCCAACATGAACATCTTCTCTTGTCTGTCAACTTGCAGACCACGAGACATCTTAACTTCATATTGAGATTTATCAATATCCGTAGATATAGAATTACTAGGAACAGCACCCCAAGATGGCGGAATAGGAGTAAGACCTTTTAATACACCAACAAGGTAAGACTGACCTTTCATACGTACCATACGAACATTACGATTTCCGTTATATACAGAGTTGTCAATGAACATCAGTTTGTGAGATGTCATAGGTAAGCCTGTACGAGGATGAATAAGACCATTAGCTTTTGCTGTTTCAGCAATAGGTGATTTATCCAAGAACGGAAGATGAACACAAGTAACTGTATGTCCGTCGATAGTCTTATATTTACGGAAGTATTTACCATAAGTAAGACCACCACCTTCTTCACCAATCATCTTTTCTCCAAGCGGAGTAATGAATCCTTCTGTCTTAACATCTTCACGAATAGCCATGTCGAAATCTTCGATACCGCCTTTACCTGAATAGAGAGTAATCTCCATAGAACCAGTATCGGTATCTTTATCAACTACATCACCAATAGTTCTTTTTAACTTGCTAAGAGGCAAGTATTCGCCATAAGTATCGTAGTTTGATTCTTCTAGGATTTCAAACATTCCGGCAGTTTCAGGAATAGGTTGGTCATTATCCCAATCCTTCATATCAATAGTACCATTAACAGTACGATTGTAACGAGATGTCCATAAGTCAATCTCATTAGAGATACGCATCTGAACATCGAACTGACGCATTTCTTCATTAATCCAACGAGTATCAGTACCACCGCCTTTTGTCTTGAAAGCATAACTAACAATAACATTACTAATGTTACCTGCAATTTCCTTGCTATAACGTTTGAATCCTAACTGGGATTTCATAACACCAGGACCCATAACATTAGTTTTGTTACCCTTAGAATAAAGATTCAGGAATAGACGGAGCTAACATACACCAATACTTACCTTTCTCAAAGTTAGCTGGGTCAATATAAGCACTCTTATCTGGATTCTTTAGCTGCAAAGAATACAGATGTCCACCATGATTACCTGCACCGTGGTCACGCATTACACGAACAGCTGTCTTACCATCAGGAGCAAGCAAACCATACTGTTCAATAATAAGACCAGTAGCAAACTCAACTTTAATAGGTTTACCACCAATACCAGGAGTAGTATCACCAGTGTCAGCCCAAACAATGTAATCATTGAATCTCTGACGACCCATTGTCTTCCAAGTCCACTCAACAGTAGTAATGTCACGAACACCAGCAGCACCTTGTCCTTCAGTAAGGAAAGTTAGCGGGAATCGGTCATCTTCCATACCATAAGTGTAAGTCAGGAAGTTGTTGATTTCCTCCGGTTTTTGAATCATTAAGGCAGCAAGAGATTGTTCATTAGAATAACCTCTGTCATCATATCTACCTCTTTCGACTTCTCTTAATCTGTACATATTAGTTTTAATTTAGTTAGTTCAAGACTAGTTGGTCATTATCAACTGTCTTAGAATTATTACCTTTACTATTGATAATAACAGTCCTTTTACCAGTAGTTTGCGCTGCGGCAGTTCTAATAGATAGAACTTTTTGTTTATTAACAGCCATACCAACAAGACTAGCATAATCGCCACCAGTAAACCTTAGAAATGCTTTAAGTAAATCATCCTGCATACGAGCATCAGAATCAACTTTAGCTTCGTCTAACATATAGGCTGTATTACCTTCACTATCAACAGGAGTAGACACATACTTCAAGAAGTCTCTGCGACTAAGCATTACTTTCTTTCCATCTTTGTTACATTGGATTTGTTCAGGAATACTATAACCTAATAGTTCACCTTTGCTAATAGTCTTTTCTACATTATCCCAATATGCTTTTTCTTCGGCAGCAGCAGCAGCTTCTTTAGCTTCTACTTGTGCTTTCTGTTCAGCAAGTCGAGATTCATATATGCTATCAACAGCTTCTTTAGATTCAACGGCAGTATCATAAAGAATACCAGCGTTCTTACAATAGTCAATAAATTTGTTTACGTCTCCTTTCTTACCACTAAGTTTCCATTCTTCACGAATAAAAGTAGCTTGTTGTTCTTCGTTATCTTTACTAACAGTAATCTGACTTCTATCAGGTATTTCTACGAAGTCGTCAAGACTACCATTGAGTTTAAGATGATTAATAACTTGTTCTACTTGAGGATAAGTTTCAAATAAGTTATTAATAGCAGCAGCTTGAGCTTCCTTAACTCTACTCTGAACTACTGTTTCAACATAAGCAACAATACCTTCTTCATTATCATCGAATACGATAGGATTACCGTTTTCATCTTTAAAGTCAGAACCGAAACGAGTTTGTAATTGGTTAAGAACACTTGGTTCAGAACCATTTTGAGCGATAAGTTCAGCAAGTTCAGTAGCGGTACGGAATACAGTTCCGTCAGCAGCAATAGCATTACCTTCGGCATCAATAGTATAATCCACACCGTCTACATTAACGGTGTCACCTTCTGATAACTGAACTTCCCCCATAGAAGAGGTTTGTTGCTGATTATCCCCTTGACCTTGCTGACCTTGCTGACCTTGCTGACCTTGATTTCCAGTATTACCATTACCGTTATCAGTATCAATATTAGTATCAGTATCAGGATTACCATTACCATTACCATTACCTTGTTGACCTTGTTGACCTTGTTGTCCAGCACCTTGTTGTCCCTGTCCGGTAGTATTACCGTTATTACCAGAGCCAGCACCTTGACCTGCACCACCAACAGTAGATATATCATCTATTTTGGTAGTACTTAAATCGAGAGAATCATTATTATTAAAAGTTGGCATAATAAATATGTTTTAATTATTACTTTCAAGTCCAAATGTAGTTTAATAATATGAGAAACACAACTCTTGCTAGTTTGAATACCTTGTTATTAGGTTTAGAAAAGCTCGTATTTGAATTTAAGTAATATAAGAGTTGAATAGTATCGGCTAAAACGAACGTTCAATATAGGGCAAAATAATAAGCCATTTTAAGGCTTGCTACGGCATTTTAATGCTTTCTAATACAGTTCATCTCTTTAAGGGGGAAAATGCAATAGAGACAAAAGAAGTGCGGTCTACGTCAATCTTACGGGTACGAAAAACCCTACGGAAGCATCCGTAGGGCACGTCTGAATCATAGAGAAAGGTATATAGCTAATTACGACTTAGTGTTCACTTCTTACTAGAACTACTACTAGACTTTGGTTTATCATATTTGTTCTTATTCTCTTTAGCTATCTTTAGTTGATTATCTCTATCTAATGCAGCATTAATCATATCCAAGTCTTTGGCTCGTTTCTTCTCATTGAGTTCAGCTTGTTTTAAAGATAATTCGGCAGAGTTATCTTGTAGTACAGTTTGTGCAGGCTGATTAGCTAGAGCAGCCATTGCAGCTTCCGTATCCATTCCTTTAGCAAGAAGGTCATAATAACCTTTGATTTCAGCAAGTCTAGCATCTTGTTCACCTTTTGCAGCTATCTGTTCAAGAACAGCTTTATTCTTAGCATCTTCTAACTGTTGGTCTAGTTGACGAAGAGATTCTTTCGTTTTTCTGACGAATCTCTTGATAACGATTAATAGCTAGTTTAAGACTAGATATGTTTCCTGAAGTAATAGCTGCAACAGCCGACATTAAATCTCCATTCTGACTAGCATTAAAAGCCCACTCTTTGAGTTGCTCGAACTTCTCTGTTTCTCTATCAGAATTCTTAGCTTTAACTACATACTGTCCAAGAGTATGATTCTCTACATTAAGAGAAATATATTGCTTTCTATCTGACTTGTCATAATAGGAAGTATCTAACCCGTCAATCCAAGCTAGCTTAGAATTATTTAAGTCTACGATATATTCATCTTCACGGAACTTATCAAACATATAATTGATAATAACAGTTCCCATTGAACCACGAATAATTGCTTCTTCCGTAGTACCTTTACCAGCACTAGTAGCTATTTGTCCATAACGTTGTGGTGTCATATCTACCATTTCACGTGCACTGGCTTTAATAGATTCAATAAGATTAGATATTTCAGTAATATAACCAGAGATATTAGCATCGAGCATTTTAATAGATTGCGCTTTAGTGCTATTAATATCTTCTGCATCATCGTATGGAAATATACCTTCGGCAGCTATATTATATATAGCTTCTTCTGCATCTTCTCCAAATAGCGACTTAGCTGCAACAAGAATAAACATCTTATTCTTAGCTATCATCATTTCTCTATGATAAGAGAATATATTAATCAGTATTTGGAAAGGAGTAAGTATTTCTACAATAGAGAACTTTCCCATTTGAGGAAGAACTTCTTGAAGTCCACAATATTGCAATCTAGCATCATCGTCTATTTGGAAAGGAATAGGTTTAGCACCACCTGGATATATACCGAAACGTTGTCCTCCAATACGATAGCCTTCATATATCTGTGGTTTATATACAACAGATATTTCAATATGACCTAGTTCAGGATTAAATTCAAAGTCATCAGGAACAATCATTTCATCAACTAAACCTACTTCGTTAATATACTTTAGTATCTTAACTTGGGCATATCCTCTCCAATTAACATGCCATACTTCTAACAATTCTCCGTTCTTTAATCTTAAATCATAACCTTCTGACGGAAATATCTCACCAGTATCTTCTTTATAGTTCTTACACTTTTCAGGAAAATAATAAGTATAAGAATTAAGACTAAGAGTACGAGTAGCTCCAACAGTACTAGGATTATAATACTTAGTTATAAATTCTAGTTGTTCCTCTGTTAATTCATCAGAGAATTGGTCTATTACCTGATTGTAACTCATTAACATTCTACGAGCTACAATATCATATTTAGATACCATTTGTTCTCCATTAGGAACAGGATACATATCAGTAGTAGGAACATATTCTTTAATTAGTTTCTTACCACGAACAGTATGGAAACTATAAACTTCCCCCGTAGTGATATAGTTGAAATACTCAACCGGAATTATTGTCTCATTGTTAAGAACATCATCAATAACTTCTAATAGTTGTTGTGCTTGTGCACTTATCTCATCTATATAATTATCAATAAAGTTCTTTTCAAACTCTTCTGCATCACCTGCAAGTTGTGCTGGGTCAACATCTTGTATTGGTTGTCCTTGAGCTTCTAGTTGAGCATTTTCAGCTTGTTGCTGTTGTACTCTCTTTTGAACTTCTTGTTGAAACGCTATCATAGCTCTCTTAACTATATCTTCCCGAATAGCTGCATCGCGAGCCATAATAATTTCAGGATTATTAGCACCAACAATAAATTCATGTTGAGACTTAACATATTCTGATAAATAACGACGAACTACATCATTAATAATATCAAGATTTCTTAGAGTTGCTGGAAATCTCTTAAAGTTCTCCTTAGTAGCATTGTAAGGATTAAGTGTCTTACGATAAAACTCGTCAGGCATTTCTCCATGAAGTATTTCAAGAAGTTGTTCAGTCTTAGTTCTATCATTACAAGCCAGTCCGGCAGCAATACAATAATCTATTGTTCTGCCTGCCCAATATTCATCCTTTTCAGAATTAGGGATACGCTGTTTAGGCATATCCCCAAGTCTAACATTTAGCTTTGCATCAATCATAACAATTCGCTTAGTTTAATAAGTATATTAATGTACCAATTAATAGCACCCGTAGCTATTACTATAATAAGCATTAACACGAATCCTATCATTCCACCAAGCAATGTAGCTAAAATATCCAAGAAATCAAACTTGTTCCCGTACATTTTATCTTTAAACTCCATGCCTACGGCAAGACCTACTACTAACATTATTCCTAGCAATCCACATGGAATTGCATAGAGGAAATGTTTTAACCTGTTACTTTCTGTTAACCAACTCATAATTAATAACGTTTACGATTCCAAAAATTTTCTTTTTCTGTTTGAACTCTTTGTCTATGTTCAAGTTGCTTTTTAGCAAACTTATCATTAGCAGCCCATTCAATACCTCTAACAATCATTTCTGATACACGGTCAAAGTTACCAGTATTAGACCATTTCTTTAACTCTAGTACCGACTGATAATCATATATAGTATGAAGAACAAGCATGTCACGTCCGTCTTCAAACTTCCCTATGGGGGAATACAACATTTCCTTCAACATACGCAGACCGTCAAGTTTCACTGTCTCACTACTAATATCATAACCAATAGTATTAACCTTCTTACTATTAATATTAGTGTCCCAAAGATGAACAGGATGATAACCTAGATACTTAACAGCTTTCCACTTCTTAAAATTACTTACTGTTTCACCACGATTGATTTCAACATTAGTTGTACCAAGACAATTATAAGTAACTGCAAAGTAATAACATATTCTGTCTGCCTTTTCTAGTTCATCAGGACGACCATAATACACAGCACATAGTCTAGGACGATAACCATTATATATACAGGGATTCATCCATACTTTAATACTATTATGAGAATGTTTGTTAGTAAGCTCTTTCTTATCTTTATCAATACCAACAGGGTCATAACTAATACTATATATCCCTGGAGGAGTACCTTTAGTTAACTGACCAGTTTTCTTATCTATATATTCAACTTTAATAGGATTAAACCATTTACGAATACAACCTTCGGGGTCTTCATTAGAATGACGAGGAACATTCTTAATATAATCAAAGAAGTCTTTTCTATATACACCGCCAGTTGCAGCAATACGTTCATTAGGAATAAACTCAAAGTTATCAGAATCATATTCTACAAACTTACCGTCTATATAGAAGTTATACTTATTAGACATCTTTAGCTCTTGTTCCCATTCATCTAGTATCTCACTACTAAATATATTCTCACTTACAGAACTAAATGATTCACTAGGCATATTAGCATATTGTCCACAATAACTAATAAACTTAGCAAATGATTTACTTTTAGCTTTTTCAATAGCACGTTCTTCTTCGGCTATCTGAAAACCTAAAGCTATATCAGAATTACCGTCATCATCAAGAGATGTAAGAGTAGCAATCTGATTATCATCGCCAATCTTATAACCTTCAAGTCCCCAACAATAAGGTTTAAAATAACCACATACTTCCGGTCTACTATCTTTATCCCATACATTTTCAAATGCCATAAAGTTTCTACCTCTAGGGTCATAGAAGTTCTGTTCAAATGTAACCCAACCAGCATTAGCTTTACCAGCAGTACCCCAAGCATTAAGAAAACCAGTAGTAACAGAACCTGTCTTTAGTGTAGGTTCAGTAACATCCATAAAATCATCAAAGTTTTCAAACTCTGACATTTCCTCACACTTAATTTCTCCGGCATCTTTACCAACAGCGGCAGAAGGATTATTCTTAGTAGATACAGATATACAAGCACTATTCCAACTGTTATCATCAATAATGGCTGTACTAGGGTCTTTATAACCTAAGATAAAATCACTAGCATCAATCTTAGCTATACCTCTTACAAATGGTGTATTAGATTCATAGAAAATAATCTGTTTCTTCATAAAGTCTGATAAACCACCTGACTGAACTAAGAACTTGTTATCACTAGCGGCATGAATAACAGCACGATTAGGAGTAAGATTAATAAAGTTTGCAGAACCAATAGCTTCCATATAACTAAATCCACCACGACGAGTTTTATCATTTATAAGGAATAAACCATTATCTCGACAGAACTGTTTAATCAAGAAGTACCACCATTGACAATCTATGAATCGTGGAAATCCTCTTATCTTACGTCCAGTAACTTTACCTTCTTCAACACGAAGTGTTTTAGTATCTAGTTTAAGAATACGCCCATAATTGATAAAGTTATAATGTTCACCAGTAATATAAACCTCTTCTATCTCACCAGTTCTAGTATCCATAAGACATGGAGCTTTAAAACCTACAAGTCTACGAAGAGTTTCTTGTTTACGAAAGTTAGTATAAGGCATACTATCTACTGCAAACTTAGTATAAACCCCATCTTTCTCATAAGCAATAGCAGCAGGACGAAGAAGCTCTGTATTAATAAATCTCTTATTTGGGTCAATGTTCATTAAAAATCCTCCACTTTCTCCTATTAAGAAATGGTCAAATGGGTCTTTATATCCAAAGTCACTAGCATGTTTATACTTCTTTCCTTTATCTTCTTCCATGTAATACATGAAAAATGGATATTCAAACAATTGCATAATCTATATAATTATTTTAATAATACGACAACAAGAATAGCTAGCACACTTGTACTAGCTATAAATCCATTACGTTGTTTTTTATATCTCTTAGACTTCTTATACTCCTTATTAAGATTGGTAATAGCTTCATTACCTATTAACGTTATCCTTCTTATTTCTTCACGTTGCTTAGATATAACAGAATCCTGCAAGTAGCTATCTTGAACTTTTAATTCATATAACTTCTTGTAGGATTCGTATTGGTTTTTGTACTCTTCTGAAAGTATTAACTTAGCATTGGCTATTCTTAATACTTCTTTATTTAAGCTCCGCTTCGCTCCGCTATCCCCCATAAAGGAGTGTGATTGCTGTAAACTATCTACCTTCGTCTCTAGTCTCTTGATTCTTAACTCTGACTGGTTTTGACACAAGATATATGAAGCGTTCGAGGATAGCAATACTATCAGTATCACTAATCGCTTTATTAAATTCTTTCTCATACTGATTAGTATTATTAAGAGCATTGAGAATAGAATCTATTACTAGTTGTAAACTATCTCTCTTTGTTTCTATTTCCTGATATATAGTATCAGGAACGATAAGTGGGACTTCTACACATTTCCTTATTTGAAACAAAATGGTTAGAATACTCTAATTCCAATAAATAGTATAACTACTACTAATAACCCTATTCCAATGCTCTTTAGTTTCATATTATCAAATCTTTTTCTTCTAACAAAGTATAACTGAATACATTTCCATAAATAGGAATGGATAATTCAACTATATTCATAAGTTCTCTAAAATCAGTACCTCTTGCTAGAACCTGACAACCTGCCGACCAACCGTCAACAACAACACTAGCTTCACCTGCCTTATGAATATTAATTCCAAACATACCTTCCTCAATAGAAGATTCATCACAATCCATATAAAAATCCTTGTTAGCATCACGGAATACTTTAACAGGTTTATGCTGAACTAGAGCAGCATACTGTCCTTTATGATAACCTTTCTTAAAACAACCACGATATTGACCAGGAACTAGAATTGCACAACCTTTAATATTAACAGGTTTTTCAAGACTTTTAAATCCTGGGTCAGTAGTACAAGGATAAACAGGAGTATATCTTCTACCATTACCTGTCCAATAATCAATTATAAAAGCATCATTAAACTCATTATTATCACGTTCTTTAGCACGAACTCCAATAAGATTAAGATTATACTTTCCAGTAGAGAAATAAACATATCCTCTACTTTCTAATGTCTTTCGCCAATCAACTGTTCGACATTTATCTATTAACTTAATATTATATTTATTCATAACTTTAATTATTACACAAATAAATTCATTTGTTGTTTCTGACTTCCATTAACAGTTTGATAACGAATATTAAGCATAGTATCTATTTCAGGTTCTAACCTAGATATTTTATACCACTTAGCTGTTTCTGTCTTACTTTCATCAATATGAAAACCGTCTTTAAATCTTTGAGGTCTACCATATTGGTTAAGTATAAATGGAACTTCAATATGACAAAGAGCTAAACCTTTACATGGTAAACCAGTAATAAGATGAACCATTTTAGCATATAAGTTTAATTGTAAACTATATGTAGTTCCATTACAATTAGGAAGACCGCCAAAAGGTGGAAGAAGAACATCTTCAGGTTTATGTACCCATTCATCTGTTTCTTGAACAGGTCTAACACTCTTATCTTTCTTATAATAACCTGCCTGAAATCTAAGACCAGTACGATTAGTTTTCCAATCTAGTATAACGAATCCGTCCTCTCTTATAGGCAATATATCAATAGTACCACTAACTAAATACTTCGGAAGAAAAGCTCCTATCTCTGAATAAATCTTATAATCTCTTTCAGTATAGAACTTAAATACTTTATATATTTCTGGGTATTTGTTTTCGGTATGGTCAATAAAAGCATCAACATCAAGAAGTTTAGTATGACTATCAACAACATCTAAATCAGCAACAGTAACCATTTGTTTACTCTCTTGCTTATTAAGATATTTAATAGCATTAAAGAACTTACTATTTTGACGAATACCTTCTTCAAAGCTATTATGATAAACATTACCCATATCACAAGCCTTGTCTCTTATCTTATCCCATTGATTCTTTATATCTTTAATAGAAGTATTTTCTTCTTTAGCTTTATATTTAGCCCAATAATTAGAATCGAACTTAGGAACATAAGAATGAATAATTGTAGTAGCACTAATATAAGAATTACCACAATTATCTGTATACTTATGAGTAGGTTCATCAAAGTATAACTTCGTTTGTTTATATTCAGATTTTACAGGTATCATTTTGTACTCTCGTATTTCCCCCGTAAAGGAGTGTTGACAATTGTATCACTTACTAATCCTAGCTCTCTCTTTTGAGCCTCTACTTGAGCTTCCAAATCACTAGCATCTTTTGCAGACATAGACATAGTAACAACCTTACCACCTCTAGCTTTCTTTTGCTCTATTTCAAGAGCAGCAGCTTGTTTAGCTTCACCTAAAGCCTTAATTTGATTAGGAATGATATTAATAATACCATTTAGTTTTGTTACTAAGTCAATAACTGGTAAAGCATCTTCGGCTTGTAAACCAGAGTTAAGTTTATTAGTAAGTTGTTCACTAATAATATTTGCTGCACGAGAACTATTATGAACAGCTCTAAGAATACTTTCAAGAGCTTCTCCTGCAACACCCATTTTATCCTCATGGTATCTATCAATAAGACGAAGAATAAGAGCATCAGGATTCCAATCAGCAGGAAGACCATAATTAGTCTTTGCAGAAGCTAATGCTTCAGAACGACTATATCCCATTTGATTAGGTGGAGATTTAGGGTCGGCTACATAAAAGATAACTCCGGCTTCTTTAATATACCGAAGTTTATCCTCACTATTATCACGAAGATATAATTCTCTTACATCTTTATCCTGTATCTGATAAACGTTAGGAGCATAGGGATAACCTTGCTCATTAACACTAATCATACCACTTAAATCCAATGGGGAAATCTTCGCAATCATAACCTTCTCTATTTAATAGATTAATATAGTAATCAGAATCATTAACTGGTTTCATCTTACTAAAGAAATACATATATAGTTTATAACCACGTTCATCTCTACCAAATTGTCTAAGTTTTCGTCCAGCTAGAACTTTATTAAGTCTAATTGTACGAGATATTATAGTAGTTCTACTTTTAAATCTACGACGTTGAACAACTCTAGACAATATAAGACCTCTTCTAAACTCTTTGTATTCTTCGGGAGTAAGCTCTTGCCTTTTCTCTTTCATTAAAGCATGATGCTCCATTGCATCAAGTTTACCTTCATTCGGAAAGAATGAACCGATACGAGGAATTGTAACTCTCCCCATAGTCTTAATTCTATTGACTACTTGACTTTCAATATCATCAACAATATCATTAATAATAAGAGCATCTTGGGGAGTGACACCTAATAGAGTAATAATATCAGCTCTATCAAGCATCAACTCTCTCTTCTCTTTTAAATCAATAGACGGCATCTATTATATTTGTAATAAGTTTGTAGCAACAATAAACTTTTGAGGTTTACCATTAGGAATAAGACCTTCAATAGTATTCTGTCCTTGAATATCAGAAAGACGAACAATCTTATAACCAACACAAACTACTGTTTCAGCAATAGTAGTAATCAATTTACCATTGTCACCTTTCTTTTCAATAGTCGCAGGACTTACCTCATTACCAAGCAAACTAATAACAGAACCAGTACTAACCTTACGGAATATCTCACCACGAGCAATACTTATATTTAAGTCTTGGTCACTACGAATAAATTCAGCAAGATTATAAGGAGTAAGTTCATTACTACGAGGATTACAATCTATACCAGTAAATACATCAGAAGGAGCAACATATAAGAAACGATTGAGCAAAGCTCTATCTCCTTCTTTAACATCATCACTATAATTAGCTTTAACTAATATAAACCGAGTATTACCAGTGCCTTTTAAGTCAGGATTAATAATTTCACGAAGTTTAGCAGTCTGAATAATAGCAACAATACCAAAATGCTTGAAAGGAGTAATATTCTTAACTCTTTCAGAAACATATTGGAAATCAATTTCTGCCATGTGTTGAGGAACTAGGAAAGTCTCTCCTTTAGTTTTGTTCTCTAAGTGTAGCATAATTACTTTAATTAGATTATTAATACCATTAATTAAGTTGACTAACATTACTGACTGTAATATAACCGTCAGTCATTAATAGCACAAGTATACGAATAATATCTATATCATCAATATCTAACTAGTTAAAAAACCTTTAGAATTGTATTCTCCGTATAATTTCACTTTCATTCACACTAGTTTACAATTATATACAACCTAGAAATCCTAATACTAAGCTAAAATATCAACTAATTCTTACCATTCTATTTTTACAACTCTGTTGCTAAATCTTCAAACTATTCGACAGAATAGGAGAAAGGGCTTACACAATAAGACCTGATAATACAATTAATACCATATAATATAGATAAGTCTAATTAAGGACTTAAATACAATAGTAAGACTTAACTAGACTAATAGGACTAAGTATATCGAAGATAGACTTTGGACTACTAACAACAATAGACAATAGATAACAGAAGAATTAGACTTAAAGGACTTAGAAGAAATACTAATATTAGGTCTATTAATAATGAACTTAGGACTTATATATAATATTGTTCTTAAAGGACTTATAGGAAATGATATAAATTCTATTAGTAATGAACTTAGGATTTCTATTTATGAATTCAAAACTATAATAGGAACTATCAGACTTAAAAGTCTATTATAAATATTATTAGTATTAGAACTATTAATAATGAACTTAGGAGAATTGTAAGTGCTATTCCTAGGAGAAAAATATTTTTTAGTGAGTATATTTTTATCGAGGTGAAGCTCCTACCATCACAGCCCCCTACTCTCAAACCAATTCCAATACCCCCGTCAAGACCAAATGACCTTAAACATATTGCTATTGATTATTAATTACTAAAATTATAAAGATTATGAAGATTACTAATGATGCAAATACTACCATTATTGGTAGTAATACAACTGTTGTTATACCTAACAGTGATAGTATTACCTCTAATGTTGTTGTTGCTTGTAACAATGGTTCCAGTTATAGAATCAGCAAAGAGTGTTACGTTGCTCTTGAAGAACTATTCAAAGAACAGATTGGTGAGGTTAAATCTAATAAACCTATCATTGTTAAAGAGTAATGGTGTTCTTGGTATTATTGCTAGTAGCAGTAGTTATGACTACTGCTACTTATCTATCTATTGTTAATAGACAGAAGAGAGATTGGAGAAAGTACGGTCGTGCAGGTGAAACCTACGACAAGTTTTGTTCACGTTATTACACTAGATACGTATGAGACAGGAAATGTTAGCGTTCGTAAGAGAACGCATACAATGGTTAGTAGATAACCGTGTTAGGCACAATGTTAGTGCTCATGACTTTGCTTGTGAGATTACTAATTTACATAACTTATTAGTATGAGTACTCGTGATAAGATTAAAGTGGTACACTTGGCATTAAGTATGCTAGGTGTGCCAGTATTCATACATCTAAGTTACATTAAATTGTATGATAATCATATGAATAGTTTCTTAATACTATTGGTTGTACTAGTATTGATACTAGACATAAATAATATAGTAAAAGAACTATTGGACTAATCAAACCAAATGACTATAAACATATTGCAGTTACTATCAAATCAAATGACTATAAACATATTGCCATTGTGTGTGTGGTTAGGATGCACATTGGTTGAACAGTTGCTAACCGATTTATAACATTTAATTTATTTGTATTGTGGGAACAAGAGTTAATGATGCAGCTAGAAAAGCTGCCGAAGAAGCTGCTAAGAAAGCTGCCGAAGAAGCTAAAGCTAACGCTAATGATGATGCTAGTAATGATGCTAGTAATGATGCTAACGCTAATGATGATGCACGTATCGTTGATTTGTCCGAGTATCACGGAAAGGAAGCAGACGATATTACTCGTCTGTTGCTTGACCGTCCTGATTTCGAGAATCACGACAGCTTGATGATTACTAATATCATTGATAATAGTAGTCGTTATGCAGGTGCTCTTACGATTGTTGTTAATCGCAATCTTCCACAGTTTGTGAAAGATGCTGCTAGTGGTACTTATGTCGAGTCTACAACTCGTAATATCTTTACCACTCGTATTCAGCTCAATGCGATTCTCAAGGGTCAGGGCGAGCCAATGCTGGCTAATGCTGTTATGACTGCACCGTTGTCAGTGTTGTTAGTGTTGTTCAAGAAGGCACGTATTAGCGTGCTTGGACACGTACTTGGAGCAGATGAGATATTCGTTAATCCGTATGCTTCTCGTATGGCTCGTGAAGAACGTGTTAATGAACACGACCGTTACGAATATTTCCCGTATGAGTTGTCAATGCGTACGTTGTCTTTGCAAGACGAAATCTTCATTGGAGAAGTTCTTGCCAAGTATCAACCTGATGCAGAGGGTGCTGCTTAACCAGTTACGTAGGAGAGAGAAATCTCTCCTACTAAACTAAGAATACACCATTCGGCACGTGTTCGACAATACTCTCGACTTGTGCTTGAAGAATACTACCGACTTGTGCTCGCCATCTGGCACAGCCGTCAGGCAAAGCCACTAAGGATTGGAAACGACACTAGTCACCTGATAAGCGAAATGCTACAACTGATAAGCGAAGCTAACCAACTGATAAGCTAAAACCCTTGCGAAACAACATTAAAACTCTAAGGGTCGCAGCAGCTCCACGTTAGGCAGGCTAAGACAGTAACTCTATATACGTGCGTGTGCGCGCGTACCTTGGAAGAGAGTATATATATATTATATATATATATACGAATCTGGTTATTCACGTGCGTGCGTACCTTAGATAAAATACGTACGATAGTACAGTATTTTAGGTTACCTGAACAACGATGACTATTGTCGCAGACAATAGGAAGAAGCTCATACAATAACAACAGTAGTATTAACAACAGTAGTATGAATAGTATGAATAGTATGAATAGTATTATTAACATCAATAGGAAGAAGACTATTACTAATAACAATAGCATCAATAGTAGTATGAATAGTAAGACATAGAGATGATAGCGAAACTACATTCCCTTAACTCAATACAACTCCTCATACTTACTCAACTAAACCTCTTAATGTTGACCCTAAAGGTAATTCAAAATCCATATAGAGTATAAATCAAATTTATTCGATTGTACTGTTATCGCCATGTTTCCGATACTATATTTCCAATACTCTATCGCTGTTGTTACTATCGCTGTTGTTACTATATTATATACTATTGTACTATCACATGTTATTACTATTACTATTAGGTTTTAATCTAATCTTACTATTGCCAATCTCACTATATACTATTAGTATTATATCTTGGTTGTATTGTATGAGGTCTAGTTCCTATTCTTACAGAATAGTTCACTAGTATATTAATACTATATAACACCTGATAACGAGAATACCAATAGATTGAATATAAGGCTATATAATAGACTGGATAGTATTATTACCAATAGATTGAATAATAGAATAAGTATAGTAATATGTATAAATATGTATAGATATGTATTACTATTAGTATCTAGATTACTATTTGGTTTGTTACTTAGCTGGTCTAGTCCCGCTCGCAAAGCTCGCTTTTCTCCCCCATAAAGGAGCGTGATTGCTGTTACATCTTCACCTTTTATTTACCATTTAACTTATATCATTATGAATACCGATATTTATCTCTTTATGATAACTGTATTATTATTTGTTATTACTACTCTCTTATTAAATAACTATCTCATTGATAAGAAGTCTAATACTTTGTCTATGACAATATCTATTATAGCTGTTATGGCTATACTTATTATCTGTGTTGCAATATCTAATCTTTCTAGTATATGACTACTTATCAATTCCACATATTTCTATCTTTAATTGGAATAGTTATATGTTTGTTGTATTTGATGTTTAATTACCTTTCTTATAAGAAGGTTTTTATCGTCCGTTCTTTAGTTCAAACTATAATAACTTATATAATAGTTATTAGCTTTATTCGTTTACTATATCGTACTATATTATTATGATATAGATTCATTACTTTTAAAATTAAATTCTTAATAATTAATATATGTATTTATGAAAGCTGTTGTAAATGATAAAAAGCATCTAACTCTTGTGTCTCATACTAATGGAGTTGTTATTGTTGAAGAAAGTGGTTGCATTATTGATTTAGATTTTCAATCACTTGGTTCTATTTTTGAACTTGCTGACTTAGGCAATACTTATACTATTAAAGATTGTGATGAGATTGAATCTCTTAAATCTAATAATAATGAGTTAACTGAACGTATTAAGTTTCTTGAAGGACAACTTACTAATAGCGGTAATAGAATTACCGAATTACGTAATCAAATCGAAGAGCAAGAAAATGAATATAAAGATATTATTCTAAAGAAGGATAAGATTATTGAAGAAAAAACTAATAGTCTTATTAAGTTAGAGAATATCGAAGATACTCTTAATGCTACTGTTAAAGTTAATGAAGAACTCAATACTCAATTAAGCTGTGCTAAAGAAGATATTGATAAGCGCAATAAACAATTAGAAGAAAAGACTTCTCAACTAGCTGAAAGAACTCATGCTTTAAGAGTTTTTAGACAAGCTCTTTATGATATGAGACTTTATGTTCAACCATATAAAGAATACGAGCTAGATTTTGAATGGCTAACTATTCGTAATTCTATTGATTCCGGTTTCTTTATTCGATTTAAAGATACTGCTAGTGCTTCTAGAGCTATTGGTGATTGTAGATATTACATATCTCTTAAAGACGTATTAGATAAATACGAAAATGATATTGTAGACTTCAATGTATCTGCTATGGATATTTATTATATTCATAAAGCTAGTCCTAATGTTGTTCGTAAGTTCAATCATGATAATTTTAATATTACTTGTAAAGACCAACGTACTGCTAATACTATTAATACTCTATTGAATTGTTCTAATATATCAGTTTTTGATATAATGGATAAATTCAAATATGATATAACTCATAGCAGTACTTATTAAATATTATCATTATTGTTTGGTATTTCCATTATTTATTGCTATACTTGCATCCGTATTACAAAATTTAAGATTATGTATGACGAAGGTGTAGAATTTCCTATTTGTGGTTTGGTAGCTGATATAGACTATCTCGACTGTGAAATGGCTAATAATTGGAATACTGGAAATACTCTAAGCGAGGATAATATAGACCTTGACTTAGATATAACTCATATTGAAGATTAATTAAATACTAATAGTTATGAATGAAAAGAAAGAAGTCGATGTTCTTAGTAAGAAACGTCCAACAGTTAACGAATTAAAGACAGAAGTTATTCGTCTACGTAAATCTAATGAAAAGTCTAATGCTAATCTTGATGGTTATAAGACTATGTATGAAGGGGTTTGTCATGAAAATAAAGAACTTCGTAATATGTCTTCTAAATTAAATTCTGCAAAGAATCAATTGGAAGCTAATAATAAAGCTCTTAGTAATTCTGTTGAATCACTCAAGATTAAATTAGACAGAGCTAATAAAGCCTATGAAGAGCTTAAAGCTAAAAGACAGTATAATACTGTTGGTTTTATTATTGCTTCTCTTATTGCTCTAGGAGCTGTTGCAGTTATTATTTTACGTTTAGTATAATGCCGATACGTACTCTATTTAATTAATATCTGACAAAAGGGTTAAATAAAATGTCGGTTTCCACTCTATTAAGATTATTCAGGTCGTGAGACTAGAGTAATATTAGTAGAGTTTTTTTATTGTCTAACTTATAAAACTTATTATAATGAAAGAAATTATTAAAGCTATTATTGCTGCCGCTATGTGTTCTGATTCCGAAACTATTGATAAAATTAAAGAAGATTATCGTAGAAGTTTTATTTCCGGAAAATATAATAATAAAATTAAAGAAGATATAGAATCTATTGATGTCAAAGGATTAAATAATCTTCTTAATGATATTCTTGAAGCTGATTATCCTATTGAAGATAAGATTAAAGCTATTGAACAATGGGATGATATAATGACTAATTACGTCAAATATATGGAAGAACTTCGTGATAAAACAATGGAAGGTTATGATAATCTTTGTAAGAAGTATCACGAGAAAGAAAATAATGTATACACTGTATTTTATTCTTCTGATGATAATTTAGTTTTTCTTGATAAGTATAATAGATTTAGAAATGCTTTTACAGGAAAAAATCCTATTAATATTTATAAAGGAAATAATCCTAATGAAGCAGCAGATATTGTTGAAAACTTTATTATAACTAATCCTAAATATTATTTTGTAGATTATCGTAAGATATATAAAGATTGATATTTTGTTTTGTCTGTTTTAGTTAAACTAAAATTTTGTCGTATTGTAGTATAATAACTATTGTTCGTGAGAATTATAGCTATTGGTTTTATGGAATTATCAATCGAATAGTACTGTTCGTGAGAATCGTACTATTACTTATTCTGATAGCTCTGATGATGACTAATCTAAGTTGAAACATTAACCAAATGGTTGAAGTAAGGGAAATCCTCTTCGTAAAATGTCAGCTATAAATACATAGTATTTGTGTTTAATACAAGTTTATTAATTACTGTCGTGAGATAGAACAGAACTTAATTTAATTTTTACCCCTAATTTAAATTACTGTCGTGAGATAGAATTAGGACTTTTATAAATATTAATTATTTAGCTTGGAGCAGAAGCGTCTGCTCCTTTTTCTATGATTATTAATTAAAACTATATACCGACATGAATGAAAGAGAATTTATTAAACTAGTTAGAGAACTGCATCTTTTGCAGTTAAAAGTATTAGGTGAAGAACATCTATCTATTGAGATACGTCTTAGTAGAATTAAACCTGCTGCTTATGTTAGTTTCTTTTTAAACATTTATGATTCTCAAAGGAATATCAGAGAACTATATTTTAAAATTATGTATAGTGATTCCATGTATACTGGTGAAACAAAGAATAAAAATTCTATTGTTAATAAGAGAATTTTAAATGAAATAAAGGAGAAAGTAAAAGAAGCATTACTCCTTTATGGGGGAAGAGAGCGGAGCGAAGCGGAGCGGTCAGATGCTCCTATTAAATAATAATTAAATACTAAACGTAATGATTAAGAAGAAAATTAAACTTGGAAAAAGTGAGAGAAGTTACAAATTAGTAGCTTTTACTCTTAATGTACTTGAAAGTACTAGTGTTAAACTCATTAGAATGGAAGAAAGGAGACGTATTCCTAGTTATGTCCAAGCTAAACGAGTTTAAACAAGATAATGGTAAGCTCATTGTCACGACTGGCAAATGTCTAGTTTGTGGCGATGAGCTTCTTGTGTTTGGTACGGATACTATTTATATCTGTCCTAAGTGTAAGGAAATATTAAATGCTGGTAATTGTCTAGTTCTTGAAACAATGTTTGTTGAAGATGATAGAATAGTTACTGCAAGAAACTGTATTGTTCCTAAAGAACAAATGCATACTAATGTTCCTATTGTTTGTATGCCCTCTGATGAATTTAGTAAGTTATACGAAATATATAAAAGTAAAGCTAATTAATATGATTGTAGATTTAAAACAATGTGTTAATCCTGATAGTACTTTTGATGTATATTTTGAAGGACTTAAAGCTGTTATATCTCATGACGCAGATGTTAATGCTTATCATTGCATTATTATAGATGTTCATAATGATAGATGTTGTGAAATTATTCCGTTACCTAGAATTATGAATACTGATAAGTATAAGATATTTCCTCGTAGAGGTCCATATTATAGACAGTATTCTCCTAATCAAATAGTCAAACCTTAATATTATGGGATTAAGTTTCAAACTATCAGCGGTAAATGAGGAACAGAAAATTCCTCGTGAGAAAGTAATAATGCAGATTGTTACTGGAACTATTGTTCTACATGATAACATGTATAAGTTTAAACCTAAAGATAGTGATGAACTTATTATGTTATCTGAACGTTCGTACTCATGTAAAGGTTTTAAGACAATATACACTCGTGCACTAGATAGTCATGGTAGACCTACTAAGATTGTTAGATGTACTGATGCTTATTGTGTTATGCCTAGTTGTTATATTCCATTTAAGATAGGATTACCTGTTAAAGGTTATATACTTAAATGTCGTGATAATATTAATAGATTCTTACTAAAATGCAATGAATTTTGAAAAGTTTGATGATGCTAAGAAAGACGATAAAGTCTTGAGTAGTTTTACTCGTGACCAAAAGATTGCTTATGAAAATCTTGTTGCCTTTATAGAAAGAGGTTATGTTGCAGGTGATTATAAGCGTGCACTTATTGGTGCTGCTGGTACGGGTAAAACTTATATGATACGTGAAGTAATTAGACGATGTGGTTTGTCTAAATCTGTTGTTGGTCTTGCAGCTCCTACTCATAAGGCAGCTCGTGTACTTCGTGCATCTACTGGATATTCTACGTCTACTGTGGCTAGTGATTTAGGTTTAAGACTTAATACTGATGTTACTGATTTTGATGTTAATAATCCTCCTTTTGACCCTTTGGCTGAAAAGAAGATTAAACAATATAAGTTATATATTGTTGATGAAGCGTCTATGATTGGTATTAATCTTAAAACTCTTATAGAAAGAGAATGTGAACAGTTTGAATGTATGCTTATTTATATGGGTGATAATTACCAATTACCACCTGTTAAAGAGTCTCGTTCACGTTGTTTTGATAATGTTAAGTTTTATACTCTTAGACAGATTGTTAGACAAGAAGAAGATAATCCTGTTAGTGAGTTATTAAAGATACTAAGAAAAGATATTGATAATAGGAGTTGGAAATTTCTAGAATATATCAATAAAAATAGATATGCTTTTGATTCAACTCAAACTAAAGGATATTATACTTGTGGTGCATACGAGTTTCAATCTCTTGTAATAGACGGATTTTATAACGAAGAGTTTACTAGAGATGTTGATACTTGTCGATTAATAACTTATACTAATAAGTCTGTATCTGAATGGAATAAATTCATTCGTAAAAATATCATTGAAGGTAGTGATAAAGCAATTCTAACTCGTAATGATTTAGTAATGTCTTATAATACTTTTGTTGATGAGTTTAAAGATACTATTATTGTAAATTCTGAAGATTATATAATACATGATATTAAGAATTTTACTAATAAAGATGAAATCTTTGGATTTAATGTTACGTTTATTCAAGTTAATGGTGGCAATAGAACTAAACCTTTATTTGTAGTAGACCATTCTAATTTTAATAATGTTATGCTTTATTATAAGTTAGGTGAAACTTATATTCAAAATGCAATTAATGCAGAGAAATATAATAGAAGTAAGCGTTGGAAGGAATACTATGAATTTAGAGAGAGAAACTTGTTACTAGCTAACTTATTAGATAGGTCTACTGGTAAAATAAAATTTAGTCGTGATTTAGATTACGGTTTTGCTCTTACTAGTCATAAAGCACAGGGTAGTACTTATGCCGATGTATATATAGATGTAAATGATATTGTATTTGATATGCGTACTGGTAATCCTTGGGGAGATATAGATAATACTCTTCGTAGATTATATACAGCTTGTAGTAGATGCAAAAATCGTTTATATTTGTGTTACGGTAAATAAAAAGTATAAGTATATGAGTTCTATGTGTTATGATGTCGAAGTAACTAGAAATTACTTCTCGGTAGTATTTGTTGATTTACGTAGTTATCTTAAAGTATTTAGTGATTGTGTTGATAATGAAGGAAAAGCTATTCCTCTTATTGATAAACTTACTGTTGCAGAGATAAAACAACGTTTAGAAACAATACCTAAGAAACGTTTTGTTTTATATGAAAATGACGATACTGATTTATTCAGTTTATTATATTGGTTACAACAGAAAGCAGACTATTTCGGATATAATAATCGAAAGTACGACCGTTTAATGTTAAGTGCATTGCTTATGTACTATAATCAATTTGATAAACCTAGTAAGTTAATCACGTTCTTATATGAAACATCACAGAGAGTTATTCGTAGTTCTAATAATGATACTCTTTGGACTGATAACTTTACTTCTCTTATACTTCGTAATAACGTTGCATTTAGAGATTTAGATTTATTCCAAATATTTAGGTTAGACCATTATCATAAGAGTCTTAAACAGACTTCTATTAATATTAAATGGTATAATCTAAAAGAGTATACTATGCCACCTATTGGTGATTTAGATAGACATTATTATCACGAGAGATTACCCGAAGCAAAGGGAATGACTGATAGAGAACTTAACATTCATTATCGTAATGTATTTGAGCGATTTATTCCTAAAGAATATCTTAATGAAATGGCTGATTATAACGACAATGATGTATATATTGTTGCCGAGTTAATCAGAATGAATCAGGAAGAAGTTCTTTTAAGGTATCGTATTAGTGAGGAATACAAAGTAGATGTGTATTCTGCTAGTAGAAGTACAATAGCTGATAAAGTTATTGTTAAACTATATAGTAAGTTCACTGGTCTACATCCTAAAGCCTTTATTGATACTAAGACAATACGTAGGAAAATCTTGGTTTCCGAAATCTTGTCAGATAAAATCGCATTTTCGACCCCTGAATTGAACGATATTTTGTCAGGCATACGTTCCCTTACCTTGAAGGGAGAAAAGGGCGAATTTGACCGAGAATTTACCTTTATGGGCACGTCCTATACCATCGCAACTGGGGGTCTACATTCAAATGAGATTCCAGCTGTATATGTTGAAAATTCTGATAGTATTATTGTTGACAGAGATGTTGCAAGTTATTATCCTAATATGATACGTAGTCTTAAAGTATGTCAGAAACACCTTATTCCTAAAGCATGGTTTCGTATAGCTGATACTATTGTTGATGAACGACTAGAACATAAACATTTAGCCAAAGATAAATCTCTTGATGTTATGGAGAGAGATAAACATGCTACTGCTGCTGCTTGTCTAAAGATTGTAGCAAATGCTGGTATATTTGGTAAAATGGGAAGTGAAAAGTCTTTCTTATGTGACAAGAAAGCAATGTATCAAGTTACTATTAACGGTCAGTTATTTTTATTGATGTTAATAGAGAAACTTGAACTTGCAGGTATTCATGTTATAAGTGCTAATACAGATGGTATTGTAACTATTGTTCCTAGAGAATTAGAACAAACTGCTGATGATATTTGTCATTGGTGGGAGAAACATCTAGGGTTAGAGCTAGAATTTACATATTATACAAAGTATGTAACCGAAGGCGTTAATAGTTATCTTACTGTTAAACGTGGTGGAAGTAGTAAGTTTAAAGGTAGAATGAATCCTAAGATGTTCTTAGAGGATTTATCTAAAGGATATAATTCTCCTATTGTAGCTAAATGTGTTACTGAATACTTTATTAATGGAACTCCTGTAATGGAAACTCTTAGAAATGCTAAATCTATTCTTGATTTCTGTCGTACTCAAAATGTTAATCATAAGTATAGACTAGAGTTTACTCATGTCGTAGACGGAAAGATAATAACGGATGTAGTGCAGAGGAATACAAGGTTTTACATTTCCTCTACGGGGGGAACATTGATGAAAGTCGAGAGTATGGGCTGGAACGAGCATAATGAAGAACAAGTTAAGAAAAGTTCTCTATGTGCAGGTCAACGTGTTTCTATATGTAATACTGTTGATGATACTGATATATCTGAATTAAATGTTAATTACTTATATTATTATAATGAAGCTATGGCTATTATAGAGCCAATAGAACAAAGTCGTAATAATAAAGGTAAAGGTAAACGTTTAGTTAAGAAATACTATGGAATGAGAAATACTTTATTTGACTGATAATGGATATAGAAAAGATATGCAAAGACAATTTAGGAAGAATAGTTGATTATAAAGGTTTCAAAGCTAAAGTTATAGGTTATAATATAGCAATTAATTATCTTATTGTTTCTCTTAGTCCTGTTACTAATTACGAATTGATTGGAAACGATAGTAATATTATTATACTAAATGAAAACGGTAACTTTAGTTATGCTTATATTCATCCTAATGCTTATAAAGAAGAACTAAAAATCACTTAAATATGGATATAGATAAAATATGTATAAATAATTTAGGAAGGGAAGTTAACTATGGTAGTTTTAAAGCTATGGTAGTAGGTTATAATATAGTATTAGAATGTTTAATTTTATCTCTTATTGAAGATTATGGTTGGAATAATTTTGTAAGTAGTGATATTATTCTTCTACATAGTCCTCTTAATTGTAGTTATGTTCTTGCTAATCCTAAATATTATACAGAACAACTTGTATTATGAATGATGTAACCGATATTTATAATGAAGCTGCTAATAAATGGTCTGCTAACAAAGGTGTGGGTAGTGTTATTCTATCCGAACCATTAAGTGTAATGAACTTCGTTACAATGGTGTTAGATAAAATGGTAGCTAAAACTCCTGACTTAACATCTCTTATTATAACAGAGACTATGGAAGATAGAGCTAACATTAATTATTATCTCGATAATACTTCTGAATTTAGAGAGATTCATAAACAATTAATAACTGATAAGAAATGTCTTATACTTACCCGTGAATATGTTGAACGTTCTCCATATAAACCGAGTTCTAATAGTCATAAAGATGTACTTATTACTATTAATGTTAAAGAAGTTCAGAAAGATTGCAGAGAAATATAGTGGTAACTATTTTAAGTTTAAGCTACTTGCTACTAATGCTATTGATAGTGTTGCTGATAATGCTGTACTTATGTACAAATATGCTCCTAAAGTATATGAAATTAATTATGCTCACTTAATTAATCGTTCTATTCATTCCCCCATAAAGGAGTACCAAAAGGGTGTTATTCTAACTGATGCTGATAGAATCTATTATGATAAATGTAGCCAATATATTAATGAAAGTGTTACTATATTTGGTAGTTTTGATAAGTTAGAAGAATGTCGTACTGGTAATCCTAGACTAAATATTGCAGCTGAAACTTGTAGATTACAAGTAGCGGAAAGTAATGGTTGGTCAGCTAAAATGGATATGACTGATTCTATGTGTCGTAAGATAGACGAACTATATAATCCTAGTTCTTTAATTGAGAGAGTTAATCAAACTTATAATATTATCAGAGAAAGAACTAAGATAATAACTGATAATATTGTTAAGCTAGATGCTATACTTGATATAGTTAAGGAAAATATAGGCAAGAGAATACTAATTATTTCAAAGAATGGAGTATTTGCCAGTAAAGTAACAGAATATCTAAATGCTAATATAAAGTATGAGGGCAAATCTATTATGACTAATGGTGAGATATTCCATACTGGAATAAGTATATTACAGTATGATTATTGCGGAAACTATCATAACGATATGGAAGGAATACAGGCTTATGACAAAAACGGAAACCTAAAGTATATAAATCAGGAGCTAAAGTCGGACAGCCTGTAATCATAAAAGCTCAAGCCCAAAGACGCGAAATTTGGAACTGTTTAATGACGACTATATGAAAGTATTGTCGGCAAATAATTCTATTGATACGAGCTTTAAAGGAGTTGTAGACGTTGTAATTTTCACGTCACCTCTTTGTAGCTCCATACGAGACTTAAAATATCGAATACCTAATCTATCTTTTAGTTCTGTACCTAACATTATATATAAGATATATTGTCGAGGTACGAACGAAGAGAAGAAGTTAATAGAGACGAAAGGAGGAAAAGACTATGAAATAGTTAAAGATAGTGAAATTGATTTCATAATAGGAGAATAATTGATGCTAGTCTTTGGAGTTAACAAAGAAATTAGTATCTTTGTAGAGTAATCAATAAGCGACCTTTGAAATAATGGAAGAAGTAAAGACAGAGAATGAAAGAACTCTAGCTAAGACAGAACCAAAAGCAAAATCAAATAATAGTAGTATGATTATGGCTTCTGCTCTTAATGCCCTAGACATTTACAATCCCGATGATAGGAGTAAGTTAGAGTTGTATCTGAAATCAGTAATGTCTAGTGATAAGTGCGGTATTAAGACTATTCAAGACGGTCTTGCAATATATAGCCGTGCTAAAGAGTTAGGTTTACCGTTTACTAGTTGTATTGAACATCTAGGAGTTATTAATGGTAAAACTACATTAGACGTTCACTTAATCAAAGCATTATTATTGAAGGCAGCTATAACATGGGAGTGCACAAAAGATTATATAGCTCTGTATGAATATACAGACGGTAATAATGTTTATATAGATAGTAAGATACCTGACTATTGTAGGCGATTCAAAAGCAAGAGAGAAGCTGATGAATTTAATGCTAGTTCTGATAATGACGAAATTGGTATTTATCCAGTTAGAAATTATCAAGATTATAACGGTACAATCTACAAGGAATATCAGTTGAATAATAAATTCGGTGTTGCAGCTAATCAACAACAAGCTAAAGATATTGCAGCGAAAGGATTAGTTCCAATATTCCGAATACCTAATGTTCCTTGTGATTATATTACTGAATATAAACTTACTCGTATAGTAGATAATAGAGTTATTACTAGTATTGGTCATTTTAGTTATAGCGATGCTGTAACTGCCGGACTTGCTAGTAAAGATACTTATACTAAGTATATGAGAACACTTATCGGTCATAGAGCTTTTACGCTTGCAGCTCGTGATATAGCGGCTGATGTCATACTTGGTTGTATGGAAACAACAGAAGCTAAGATAGTGAACAATATGAGTATTGATGATGTTGATATTGTAGAGATTTGATAGTAATAGAAGTCTAACTATTGCTAATCAATAGATACGAAATAAGACAAAACTTTACGCTAACAATGAGCTATATGCTCACTTTTAATAATTAATTACTAATCATTTAAAATTTTACAATTATGGGACTTCAATTTGGATTTTCCGCAGTACAGAGTGGTAAGAGAGTAATGCAATCTAGTAACGAACCTACATTGACAGCTAACAGCACTAAAGCTAAGTTTAGTCTTACAGGTGCAGTTACTCGTATCATGGGTCTTGTTCCTGGCGATACAGTTCAGTTTATTAGTAATGTTGCTGATATTGATGCAGCTATTGCTGAACGTGATGCCGAAGTTGTTGCATGGTGCGAAGCTAACAATGTTGAATTTGGTACAGAAGCTGCTCGTGCTGCACTTATCCAAACTTTTGGCGAATATGGTATCTGTAAAGGTGTACCTTTGTTCGAGAAAGACGGTAAAGTTAAACTTGTTGGTGTTCGTATGACAGCTGAACAAAAGGCTGCTGCTTTTGAACTGAACAAAGAGAAGATTGCAGAGGAACTTGGCAAGTCAGTAGAAGAAATCACTATTGATGATTATGCTCCTGTTACTCGTGCTTACTCTGGTGCACGTACTTCTACTTCTTCCAATCTTAATGGTGTTGGTTTGCCGTTGACTTTCTCTGATTCCAGTATGTGGAATGAACTGAAAGAGAATCTCGGTGAAGATGCAGAGAAAATCAACCGTGTATTCGAGGTTAAACTTAACGAACCTTTCTCTGTTGCTGTTGAAACTGGTAGAGTTATCGGTGACGAAAAAGAAACTGTTGAAGTTAGTGCTTACAAGATTGTCTTCCAATCTGATGAAGAACCTTCTGTTCGTCAGTCAGCTAAATAAGACTTCTTCCAGTAATAGCTAGATTATAAAGAGCTAAATTCTTAATTGAATTTAGCTCTTTTTTATTGGCTATAATTTTGAAATTTATTATATTTGGAAACTTTGCAATAAACAATAGCAAGCCTGTACAACTTGTTATTGCTAGTATTAATCTTTATAAAAACAATTTTTATGAGTACTCAAAAAGAAGGAACTGCCAAAGTAGATGAATCAGTAGTAAATCAACCAGCTAATAGTGCTGCAACTACTGCTCCTAAAAAGCGTCGTAGAGGTATTAGTAATGAGACAAGAACTACTTCTCGTAAGAAGTTCTCTCACAAAGATGCTATTAATAATCTTTGGTTATTTGTTGGTCATCTTCATGCTCGTGTTGCTTGGGTAACTATGAAAGAAGAAAACAATATGCGTCCGGCATTTGCAGGAAAAGCTGTTCCACAGCTTATCATTGAAGCTACTTCTCTTCATACCAATCCTATTGATGTTCGTGTTGCAAGTAAGACATTCTGGGCTTATGAAAGTAATGTTGACTATATTCCTGGCGGTGCTAAAGAGAAGTTTATTAATATGGACTTTGCTTGGATAAAACACTTCCTTGATGTAGTTGTATTCAAAGGTCGTGAAATGACTGACGAAGAATCTGAAATGCTTGAGCTTGGTTATGTTGACTATGATGATAATGGTCAGTATGAACCAGTTGAAGTAGAAGATGTTATCAAGGCATGGGGAGTTCTGTTTGACAATGTAGTTAAACTTGTTGAAACGGGTGGTGAAAATGGTAAGTCTGCATTACTTGATAAAGTAGGCAACCAAAGACAGTTTTGGTTCAGACTTAATCGTTACTACAAGAACAAAGGTGATTGGGCTTTCTCCGGTCAAGGTTCAGAAGAAGGCGACTTAGTATTCCCGAACATTGTCGGACAAGGTATCTTTGAAGAGAAGTTCATGTTGGATGCTACTCATTTTAAAGAACCTAGTCTTATGTTTGATATTACTAAAGAACGTATTGCTCCTATGGACGGTGTTCAATCAAAACAAAAGAAAGCTCCTAATCTTGCAGCTGCCCCAGGTATTGGCGGTATTGCAATGGGTGCAGGGATTGTTCAACCTAATATGGGCGGTATGCCAAACTTTGGTGCGGCAGGTACTTTTAATCCAACTGAAGGTTCTGCATTTGCTCCTGATTCAGAAGACAATGGTGGACTTCCATTCTAAGTAATCCAAATATATTTCGTTAATAATGTTGTAATAATTCCCGTAGAATTTTTGGATTCTACGGGAATTTCTTTTATCTTTATTTCGATTAACAAAAAATTTAAAGATATGGAACTAAAGGATATTATAAAAAGTGAATGGAAAGTTATAGATGAATTTCCATCATATCTTATCAATAATAAAGGTGAGATATTCAGTGTTCATTCTAATAAACTTCTTGATGTCAATGTTAATTCTAAAGGTTATGCCTTTGTAGTATTACGTGATAAAAAACAAGGTGTTAGTAAAACTAAAGAAATTCATAGAATAGTTGCTAAATATTTTTTAGATAATCCTAATCCTATTGAATTTACCCAAGTTAATCATAAAGATGAAAATCCTCTTAATAACAATGTGTCCAATTTAGAGTGGTGTACTCCAAAATACAATTCTAATTATGGTACTAGAAATCAAAAGATAAAAGATTATTTTAATCCTATTGTACAATGTGATTTAGAAGGAAATAGAATTAGAGTATTTCTTAATAATCAATATGCTAGTATTTATACAGGTTGTAATCATAGTGCTATATCTAAAGCTAGAACAGGTGTAAATTCTATGTGCGGAGGTTTTAAATGGAAAAGTCCTACACTTGATGAAATAAAAAGACTAAAAGAAGCAAGAGAAAATGATTCTACAATATATTATATTTTTATAGATGAAAAGAGGAATCAAAAATGACTTGACTAAAGAGTTTATATTATCTAAGGTTAGTCAAGAAATGATTATGGCTAAATATAGTAATATACCTCTTGAAACTATAAATGAATGTATTGAATTAAACACTCTTATATGTTCTCCTTTTAGAAATGATAGACATCCTACTTTAGGTTTTGCTTTCAATAATAAACATAAGCTAAAAATTAGAGATTTTTCAGGTGTACTGTTTGGCGATTGTTTCGACCTAGTAGCTTATGTACTAAGTTTTAAAACTGGTCGTCATATAAATGTTGCTAATAAGGCAGATTTCTATTATATATTAAAGCATATAGCTTATACTTTCCGTAAGATAATATATGACGGAGAAGTTGACGATGAGAATGAAATTCTACTTAAACAAGTAATATCTAAAATCAAAGCAAGTAAACCTATTATTGAAGTAGCTACTAGAAGTTGGAATAATAACGATAAGAATATTTGGAAAAAATGGGGAATTGGTCTTCATTGGCTTAATACTCATTTTGTCTATCCTGTTGACCAAATGTATATTAATAGGTATTGTCAACCTATTCCTAAATATAAGTATAAAGAATCTGACCCTTGTTATGCTTATGTTACTGGACTAGATAGTAACGGTATCTATAATATTGAATGTTACTTTCCTCTTCGAGATAGAAGTAAGGGAGAAGTAAAGTTCATAACCAATCATAATGGTCTTGTTGGAATACTTAATCTTGATAAGCCTAAGTATGATATAATTATTATAACTAAATCATATAAAGACAATCTAGCATTAAGTAATTGGTTACATTCCTATCCTTTAAGGGGGAATTTGTCAGAGTCTAAAATAGGAGTAATTAATGTTACTTCGGAGAGCTACGTTCTTAAAGATTACGAATATAATTGGCTTCAATCTAAACTAAATGACGGTGGAATACTTGTTTCATTCTACGACTGTGACCTGACCGGTGTACATGGTGCTCGTAGGTTACGTAAAGAATATGGTATTATACCTATTGTTATTCCTAGAAGTTATGGAGCTAAAGATTTCTCGGAGCTAATTACTATGTATTCTAAAGAAACTATTAATTTATTCATAGAACAAACAGAATCATTATTTGAATATGATTAGAGAAGAAGAATATAAGCCGCTGCCTAAAGCGCAAGAAGAATTGCGAGTGATTAACTTTAACTCATTCGCACCATTGAGAAGAATAGCTATAAATAGTTTCGGTAATAGTGGAGCTGTTCATAGCTATTATTTTATGTACCCTTTAACAGATGAAGAAGAGAGTTACTTAAACCATATTAAGCAACAAATGATTGATAATCCTAATACATTGTTTCGTATTTCATTGTCTGACGGTACACCAATAGATTTCTCTAAGATAAAAATCTATGGTAACTTTGACTTTGATAATGCAGAACATATTGCGATTATTAAAGAGTACTTGGCTAAAGATTTGTACAGTTCTCATAAGATACCTAGAGAATTCAATTATGAAGCTAATACTTCGGTATCTAAAGGAAACTTTATACAGTGGACTGAAAGTACTGATTATCTAAAGTGTTTCAAGTTCTATCATGCGAGAATAGGTAAACCAAATAAATACATAATTGTAAGACTTACAGCAAATGAAGTTAAATACAAATCCGTTTAGTTACGAGTTAGACGAATCGGATATTAGGATGATTCAACATAATCTTAAAGTTAATGGTACTTATGATACTATTGCTAGTTATCTTCATGAATTAGATTTACCTAATTATCCTTATATTCAGACTATTCATTTCAGATATAAATGGATAATGGCAGCTCTCTTATATTTAGGATATGATAAAGAATCTCTTGAAAAGGTTCATGAAGCTAATCTTAAATATGAAGAAACTCATCCTCCTATTGTTTACGAAAAGAAAAGAGGTGGAACTAATAAGACTGGTGCTAAACGAATTGGCAAACCTTCCCCCATAAAGGAGCGGAAAGTTGATTCATCTCCTGTCAATTCTAAAGTTAGAATTATTGTTATTGAAACTAATAAGTCTATGATTATTGATAGAGAAGTTGCTATTGGTCTTATGCGTGAACAACCTAACAAATATAAAATTGAAGAACTATGAGCGAATCGAAAAGTATTATTCTTTATAAACGTAATGCACAAAGTAAACCAATCTTTTGGTCAGCTGAAATACTAGGACACAAGATTATACTAAAGTATGGTATTGTTGGTAAAGAAGGGACTACATCTGAATATGTTCCACCTAGAGGTGTTGAGAAAGAATGGAAAACTATTGTTGCAGCTAAGCGTAGAGAAGGAGGTATGGAACTGTCTGAATTATATGATGCAGCTCCTCAAGAAATACCTAATATTGAGGCTTTGAAACATTATCTTGATATGTATCTTCCTAAATACAATACTAATAATGAAGGATTTGTTCTTCCTATGCTAGCTAAGATATATGAATATAATAACGAACAAAACCTGTTAGCTCAAATTAAGATTAACGGTGTTCGTTGTAATATATCAGCTGTTATGCGTGGTGAAGGATTCTTTAAAACTAAAGGTCTTGTATTTCATAGTCGTAAAGGACTTGAATATAAATGTCCTGTATTGGAGAATATATTGCTTGATGATGTTATTACAGACAAGCTATTCAATCGTATGTTAGAAGATAATCTAGTATTAGACGGAGAATTATATATTCCAGGTCTTGAACTAAATGATATTCTAAGTGCTGCCGAGAATCTTAAAAGTCCGTATAATCGTTTTCTTCAATTTTGGTGTTATGATTTAGCTATTGATGATATGATTCAAACTAGTCGTATATCATTATTGAAGTCAGAATTTGGCAAGTTTAAGATGCCTAATTACGTTAATGCTAAAGCTATTCTTGATTATCACATGAATAATAAGAATCGTTTCGTTCTTATTCATACTTATGATAATGTAAATGGAGATGAAGATATTATTAAATATCGAGACATCTTTGTTGAAGCTAAGTTCGAGGGAGCTATTCTCCGAAATCCTTATGCTACATATCAGTTTGGTAAACGTAATTCTACTATGTACAAAAGTAAACCAATATTAGATGGTAAATTTGAAATCCTAGATATTATTCCCGAAGGAGCTAAACGACCTAACTTTAGTAAGTTTGTTCTTCGTAATGATATTAATGGTGAAACATTTGAATGTATGCCAGTTGGTGATGCTTCTACTCGTCAAAGTTATCTTATTAATAAAGACAAGTTTATTGGAAAGATAGCGTTTGCTGAATTTAGATGTAGGTCAGGTGTCAAGGAAGTTCCCTCACATGGAAATGTTATAAAAATACTTGATAATGAGCCTACAAGATTACCAAATAATAACGAAGAAGAAAGTTAATTATAATCAATCTTATATAGACTATAAGAAAAAGAAACTGATAATAAAAGATATACATTTGAATAACAAACTAAGGATGCTTATAATGTCTAAGTTCGACCCAATAGAAGGACAAGACGGTATGTATCTAGGTTTTGTTACAGATAATGTTCTAGGTCAATGCCGAAATGTATCTGTTTCTGATTATGGTTATTATTCTGTTTCTGCATCTGATATTATACAAGTTCTCGATGTTAAGTCAGATACTAATGTTAAGTTAGTAAAAGAAGAAGAGGATGATAACCTTGTAGTATATAAGTTGTTAAAGTAAGTCGTGGTTTGATTCTTGCCCTATCATTAGTCGAAAGATTAGTGGTAGGGCTTTTTGTTGTTCCCCTGTAAAGCTAAGTGTTACTACTACTATATATTCTGATTGTGAGATAAATCGTTAGCTTATACTCAAAGAGGACTGTCGGAACGTATAGGAAACAACGCTCCTTTATGGGGGAAATCAACGAGAATAGCTGATATTTCGTCTCTGTGCGATTTACTATACTTACCTGAACAACTATATTATTTTTGCCTTGCGTTCAACAGTGAGCCTTAGAATCGCTAATTTCGTATGTTTAAAAACAGTAAGATTTTCTTTGCTCTATTAGTAAGATTGATTATATTTGTAAAACCGATAATGAAAGAAGGAGAAGATAAAGGTAGATATGTTGTTGTTAGACAACCTAACGATAATAATGCTTATTGTCATGGTCTTAGAATCATTTATATAGTGATAACCTATGAGGAACTACATAAAAAGATTGATGATTATCTTAACGGTAAGATTAAAAGAACTCCTGATGTTTATGCTCCTATTGACTTGTTTAATCATATTATTAAGCATAGGAAGATTTATTCCTTTAAAGAAGCTAAACGTCGTGCATATTATTTAAATAGAAAGTATGGAAGAAAGTAAAACAATAGTCAGATTCGTTACTATTTCAGGATTCCCTAACTATTGTGTAGGAGAAGACGGAAGAGTTTGGTCTGATAATCGTAAACGTTATCTTAAATGGTATCGTGGTAAAGGTTGTGAAAGACCTCATGTTACATTGTTTCACAATGGTAATAGTTCTAAGCTATTTATAGCTACTCTCGTTGCTAAAGCATTTGTTACTAATCCTAAACCTAACGTATATAAATATGTTAGATACAAAGACGGTAATAGTGCTAATAATCATTGGTCTAATCTTGAATGGTGTCGTAATCAAACTGGAAGTAAATATGGAGCTTAATGTTAATAACAGTATTTCTGATATAATATCTGAAATAAGTAAGAAAGATAAGAAAAAACAAGTATTTATTCTTACTGGTCTTATAAAAGATTTAAAGAGTACTCGTGTAGAAGCTAAAAGTAATTATGAAGATTGTAATACTTCTTATACTCGTAGAACTGATAACTTTCTCGGTCATTTCAATCTAATGATATGGAAAAAGCAATTAGAACTATTAGATATGATTATCGAGAATTTAGATGCTTATCTTGATGAATTATTAGCTAAGTAATATGGGAAAAGCTGAAATATTTCAAAGTGTAGTTAAAGGAAGTAATTTCTTTACTCCTATTGTTGATAGTTATCATACTATTGGTAATCATATTATAGAACTTAGTTGTTCTGAAAAAGATAATCAACATGGACTTTATAATAGAGATATTAACGGCATAACCTTCAAAGGTAAGTATGGTGTTACTGTTATTACTAATGAAGGAGATGGTTGGAAACGCAGTACTGAACTAGATAAATTGTGTGATTCTCGTGATGAAGCTATTAAATATATTAAATCATTAGATAATGCAAAACGGTGAGATAATTCCTGCTCTTATTGCTAGAATAAGACAGAATAATACAGATAATGTAGTTATTCGTAGTAAACTATATAATCTGTTGAATGATGTTACTAACAAATTTGATGATGTTATTAAAGCTACTCCTCATATTGTAGACTTCCAAAAGATGTCTAATAAAGAAGTGCTCGAACATTATTATCTAAGTGTTGGTTCTGAAAGTCTTTGGGATTCTCGTGAGCTTATTATGAAAGCTATATCTGAACAGAATAAATTAATCAAGGAAGAATATGATAACAATAATAAATGATAAAGAACTTGGTAAAATCGAAATAGTTACTCAACAATATCAACTGGGTCTTTATGTAGCTATTTATAAAAATAAAAGATTAATTAATCAATTTGGAAGTAATCTTAAAGAAGTTACATATCATAGGAAAGTTCGTATTAGAGCTATTAAAAGAGGAGATACTATTGTTGATGGAACTATTCTTGAAACTAAAAGTAAATATCCAATAAATGTATTTGAAAATGAAAGTTCTAAAGAAGTTAGTAAATAAACTATTAAAACTAATTAAAAAAGATAGTCCTCTTACATGTTCTGATTGCGAAAGGTGGGGAACTATGGATTGTCCTAATAGTTATATGTGTTATTCTACTAAAGATAAACCTTATTTTAAATCAAAACATAATGGGAAGTAGTTTATTTAGTATTAAAGCCGAGTTGCAGGATATTATCTTGCAACTCGAAGAAGGTGAAGCAACAGATGAACTTGTTGCAAAACTAGGTATTACCGAAGATAATCTTAAAGATAAGATTGCTGATTATCTTCAAGTAATTAAACGTTATCAATGTGACGTTAAAGAATGTAGTGACGAAGTTGCTCGTGTTAATCAAATTAAGAAAACAAGAAATAATACTCTTGAACGTCTTAAAGAAGCAGTTCTCGAAGCTGTTATAATGTTTGGTTCTACTGGTAAGTCTGGTAACAAAGTAATTGAAGGTAGTACTTATAAAGTCTATTCTCGTAATACTATTGTTACTAAGTTGGACGATATTCGTATTGCCGATATTATCAGACATTTTATGGATATAGTTACTGAATACCTTGCAAGTACTGAAATTAAGGAAAGTCTTAGTATTGAGTATCTATCTCGTATTATCAGTGCTCACATGAAAGCTGAAAGTTCCCCCATAGAGGAGCAGGAATCTGAACAATCTTCGTTTGTAGATGTTACTGTTGACGATGTATTCTCTATTGATACTGAAATATCAATTCATATTCGTCTATCAGAACTTGCAAATGTTACTAACTTTAATCTTGCTCAATGGATTGGACAAAATCCTCATAAGGTAGAATTTAAGTCTTGTACTAGTAAGTCTATTATCGCAGCTAATTTGAGTATGGGTGCTGACCTTACTATTGCTAAACAAGAAAGTAATACATCATTAATAATTAAATAATATGTTTGAAGTAGAAGATTGGGTAGAAGAACTTATCCAAAGAATAATGAATGCCTTTGGATGTACTCGTGAACAAGCTATGATAGAAATCAGTAAATACATATAATTATGGAATTTAACTTTAGAGATTCAAGTTATAGAAGTAAATTCAAAGCAAAAGGAATTGCTTGGAGAGGTAAAATAGGTGTAGACATTAGCGATTGTAAGACAACAGAAGAAGCTATTGTAAAAGCTAAACTCGATTATACAGTTGCTAAATGTCAGCTATCTGCTAAAATGCCAGCACACGATAATGGTGCTAGTCGTGACGGTTCCATATTTCCTAATGTAGTTAATGGGTTTGAATTTGTTGATGTTCCTGGTGAATTTGCAACTTATCGTACAGATTCTAACATTCCTCTTGGGAAAGTAAAGTCTCGTTATGAAGTAGTACAAAATCAAATGGCTTTCGGATTCTTCGATGATGCTCTTGGTGGTAGAGTTAAACTTGATAGAGCAGGTTACTTTGGTTATGGACAAAAGATATTCATGTCAGCTAGTTTTGACAAGGATATTAATATTGGTGGTATTAATGATACTATTCAACATTATTTTGTCTTTACTAATAGCCATGATGGTGGCAGTGCTGTACAAATGATGATTACTCCTGTAAGAGTTATTTGTATGAATGCTCTTCATTCTGCTAAAATATCTGCTGAAAGCTATATATCTTTTAGACATAACAAAGGTGTCAATACTAAGATACTTACTGTTCCTGAAATACTTGGTCTTACCGAACGTAAGATAGAAGAGGAAGAAGATATGTATCGAGTATTATATAAAACTAAAGTATCAGACGAAGAAGTGAAAAAGTATTTGTCTGCAACCTTCCTTACGGGGGAAGAATTCGAGAGAGTAGATGAATTGTCTTTATATAACGGTCTGTTCCGTAGAGATAATTCTGCCTATGAAGCTGCTGGAATATCTATGCAGAAACTAAATACTCTCTGCGATTCTTTTGAATATTATCAGGAAGGTGTTGGTCAAAGACTAATAGCTGGTACAGCTTATGGTGCTTATAATGCTGTTACTGGTTATTTCTCTAACGTTAAAGAGTATAAGACAGAAGAACTTCGTTTGAAGAATACAGTATTTGAAGGTGATTACAATACTAGTCTTAAAGCTCTTAATTATGCTCTAGCTAATGTATGGGAATAAGAACTTTTATTGAAAAACTAATTGGGTTATTTACTGTTCCACGTTGTCCTAATTGTGGTGCTAAACTAGAAGAAGTTCCACGTGAAGAAGAAAGTGACCCAATTGCTTTTAAGTGTATTAATTGTGGTAAAGAATGGAGTTAGAAACCGTATTAAAAACAATCTTATTAGATGTCCCTGTTATAGAATGTTTTATTCAAATTATAATAACTGGGATAGCACTAAAGATTACTAAAGAAAGGTTAGATGATGAAGTAATAAGCACAGTTATACTTAACTGTATTTTATTCTTTATTCCAATATTAGGTCATGCTCTATTTGTAATATTTATAATTAGGTTTGTTCATTTATTAAAGTATCTATATGGAAAAGAAGAATAAAGTAAGAACTTGTGGTAATTGTGTTCATCTAGTAAAGAAGGATAGGAGAAACTACTATTATTATCGAGTTTATAAATGTATGAATGAAGATAGTGATTATCTTGGTTCAGCTTGGAAAAGACCTAGTAGTCCTACTGATTGTCCTTATCATAAATTTAAAAACAACAATTATAATGAGTAAATTATGAAGAATAAAAAGAAAATAAGAACTTGTGGTAATTGTATTAATTGTGTGAAAGTAAATCCTACTCGTATATGTTATTCTACTTATAAATGTGATTGTCCATTTAATGATACATATTTCTTAGGTAGAACTAAACCATCTTATATGGTTGAATGTAAATATCATGAATTTAAAAATGAAAATTATGAAAATAACCTATGAGTGAATCTACTAAAAATATAATAGATGCACTTTATGGCATAGAAGTAGATAATAAATTATTAACTTTTTTAGAAAACAATGAGTAAATTAAGTAAAGCAATAGCTAATGCTATTATTGAATTTAACGCTGGTTTATTAACTCAAGATGAACTTTATCAAAAACTAGAACGAGACATTGATGATGTCTCTGTTAAAGTATGGCGTGAAGATAAATCTGTTCCATTACCTACTTATGGTAGAGAAGGAGATGCTTGTTGTGATGTCTATGCTAAGAGTATAGAATATGATTCAGACAAAGATAGATTTATTATTCATACAGGATTACATTTTGCTCTTCCTGATGAATATGAAATGGAACTTCGTCCTCGTAGTAGCAATACTAAAACAGATTTTTATATGCCTAATAGTCCTGGTACTCTTGATTGGGGTTATAGAGGAGAACTTCGTGTTATTTTCAAGAATCGTACTTCTCGTCAATTAATTAGAATTATTAGTACTTTTGGTAATGCTTTTAACGATATTGTTACACGTGTTAAACACGAAAATGCTTATAATTCTATTATGTGTGCAAGACAAGAGTTTAATAAGTTAATTAAGAAAGAAGGATGTCCTTATGTGAAAGGCGACCGTGTTTGTCAACTTCTTGTTCGTCGTCGTGAAAAGATTACTTGGGATGAAGTAGAAACTCTTGAAGAGTTAGGAACTACTGAACGTGGCACATGTGGATTTGGTAGTACTGGAAAGTAATGGAAGAGATTGAATTAAAGTCATTTGTTCAAGCCTTAATACTTAGAAATAAAGGGTATAAATTCAAACATATCAAAACTGGTAATATTTATACTCTTATTACTAAGATTAAAAATAAGAATCCTCTTAACGGAGATTGGTATGATGCCTTTCTCTATGTTAATGATAAGCGACAAAAGTTCTGTCGTAGTTGTGAAAGTTTTATTCTTAATTTTAAAGCTATAAAAGATTAAATTATGAAAGCAATTGGAATTAAAATGGTTGAACTTCAACCAATGAGAGCTAGTATGGCTCTATCAACTGGTTATAAAATAGGTAATGCTCATCCTGATGATATGGGTTATGAAGTTACTTATCCAGATGGATATAAAAGTTGGACACCGAAAGATGTAGCTGATGCTGCGTATTATCCTCTTTCAGAGAATAATGACGGTACTAAGATTCTAAAAGAAGATGTTGAGAACTTTATTACAGATGTGCATGTTACAACAATAGGAGAAAAGACTACTGTTGTTAATGCTCATACTCGCAGTGGTTTCGATACTGTTCGTCATTCTTCTTGTGTTGACCCAAAGAATTATAGTGAGGAACTTGGCAAACAATATGCTATGGAAGAAGTTGTTAATGACCTTTGGGCACATCTTGGTTTTGTTCTTCAATGGGCTAAATACGGTATTAATGTTAAACCTAAAGAAAGTAAATATCCTCCTCATATTCAAAGAGTAATTACAGAATATGAAGAGCTTAACGATAAGATTGGTAAACTTAATAAATTTATTAATAGCAATCCTTTCTTTAAGAAACTTGATGCAGAAGAGAGAAATGATATGACTTGTCAGCTTACGTCTATGAGAAACTATTCTGATATTCTTCTTTCTCGTCTTACAAGAGCTGGCGTTAATTTTGAAGAATGTATTTAATTATAAGAAATTATGTTTAAACAATATCGTAGAAAACAAATTGCAGAACTTCGTTCTGTTACACAGAAAGATATAGATTTATATAAAGCTAGAACTGATAATAAAAACATATCTAATGCTTCAAATATATATTATGAAGATGAAAATCATAATTGCATATCTATATCTAGTGAAGATATTAAAGCCGGTTCTCCAAAACTAGGAGATATGATTGCTCGTAATCCTAAAAATCATAAAGACCAATGGCTTGTTGCTAAAGAGTATTTTAATGATAATTTTGAAGAACTTATTTAATTATGCTAAAAATAAATAATGTATTATCCATAGAAACTTATGGAAATAATTCTAAAGTAGTAAATCCTAAAATACCATATAAGGTATATCAGTGTAATAGTCTAGCTCGTATGCAAGACAAGAACGGTAGTAATACTCTTCATGTTATTCTTGAAGATATAACTCCAAGTGCTGACAATGATACTTTTGACCGAGAAAAAATTGTAGTTGAACTTAATCAGTTCGTGAATACTTGGAATCCTTATGTTGAACCAAAAGAAGAAATAAAAGATGAAGTCGGAGAAGTACATGATTAAACAGATTCGCAAAGCTATGCGATATGTTAGTTGTTTACCACAACTTAAAGCTCGTAATAAAGTTTATCTCAAACTTAAACAAATAGAGAGCAACTATAAAACAAGCGTGAAAACAAATACAATATCGTAAATAACCAGCTTTAGTTATACATTATTAAGAGTACTAGTAGAAATACTGGTACTCTTATTTTATAATATTATGACAAAAAGAATAAGTGTTAAAGTAAAAGCCTATCAATCTAATGGATTTAGTAGAGCTTGTAAGAATTGTATTTATAGACCTTGTACTCCAATACAATCAAATCTATGTACTAAAGCCTATGTAGAAGGTTATATGAAAGGATACAAAAGAGCTAAGAAAGATATGAAAGAAAGTAAATGAACTTAGAACTATTAATAGTAGCAATACTGTTGATAGTTCTTTTTTTTAAACTGTACTTGGATAAAACCAACGTACTAGGGATAATTGTATTGCTGGACTTGCCTACGCTCGCAAGCTCGCTAAATCCCCCCATAAAGGAGTGGAAATACTGTTAACCCAACTCCTTTATGGGGGAGGAAAGCGAGCCGATAGGCGAGCGGGATATAGTGAGATAAACAACAGGTTAGATAAGCAACCAGGTAAATATATGAAGAAAGTCTTGCTAGTATTAAAACAATTGTTATTTTATTAAGAGATTATTATTCTTTATAGTCGTAATTATTTGTTTAATGTGTTGATTATTAGTCGTTTACGTTTCGCCAGTTTGCAGTATATACTGAATGTTTTTGCAGAAAGTAGTGTAAGTTTTACATTATTTAGTTCTTATTTTATGCAAAATTTACATTATATTGTGTATATTTGTGGTAAATAATTTTCAATTAAATGTTATGAGATATCGAGAGATAATGATTGATTGTAAGCCAGTTCTTACAATACCTAATGTCGAAGTCAGAGCTAGAGACACTACTTATAGTACTACGGATAGTGACGGTCAAGTAATTATTATTAAAGGTAGAACTTTTGGAGTTGCCGCTAGTGTACGTAGAAATGAATTTAATATGTCTATTTGTTATGGTCTTAGTAAATCGGCTTATGTTTTATACTTTTATATTATATTTAATCTAGATTATAATTCTAATGTTATTAATCTTAATTTTAACAGAATATCTTCTGAAACAAAACTTAGTATTAGAAGTGTTCCTAATGCTATAAATGAACTTATTGAAAAGAAAGTTGTATATAAAACATATAAACAGAGTATTTATGTTGTAAATCCTAAGTGTATTACTAATTGTAGTGTTGTGGATTTTGAGAAATCTTATACTGATTTTAGTAATAGATATATAGCTGAATATAATAGTAATAACGAATTGATTTATAAGGAGATATTAGAATGAAGATATATAAAGGAGATTACATGAAACTCAAGATAGTTCGTAATCATACTCGTAGAGAAGATATTATTTGTCAGTCTATAACCGACAGTTCAGTAGACTATCTTTATGAACTCGAATTTACTAAGCGAAAGTGGACAAATAAAGATGATATAGAAGTCTTAGCTAATAATATAGATATAGAAATTGGAGGAGACTTAACAGTGTGTATGCAATATCCAAAATAATTCAAGAATATAAATTAGCCCGAATTACTCTCACGAGCAGTTCGGGCTTTCCTATGAGTTGTAATATTTAAGTTAGTCATTCTTCATCTTCACCAGTAATCATATTAGCAACAATTTGACCTAAACCACTAAACGGACTACTACGAACTTTATAGTAACTATTGTTAGCACCAAGTCTTTGATGTTTTATAATTTGATTAACTAATGGTATCTGTTTCATTATATTAACTTTAAGTTTATTCTCACCTGAATTATAATATAAATCATCGGGATTACCAGTAACTATATAACTACAACAAGCTTCCAGTAATTTAAGATTATCAGATGCGATACTTAATGCAGCAACAGGCTGACTATATAGTTTCTTACCTTCATTAGCTATACCCCATGGAGTATATTGAATAGTTTCAGACATTAGACGGTCAGCACTATATAAGATATAATCTGCTACTTGCGTAGAATCATCGTCATCGTCAAGCATTAACTTACCAACTACGAATAATGCTACTGCTTTAGTGATAGCTATCCATTCACCTAAACATCTACGAATATTAGCTTTATCATATTCAGGAAGAATATTATAATAAGTAGTAAGATTAGCTACAAAATCTGCATAACCTTTAGCAATACCTTGAAGTGTACGAACAGCTTGAAGTTCGTTACTATCATTAAGTTCGTAGTACTTCTTAAATGGCATTGCTATAAACTCTCCTAAACTAACATAAGTTCCTTTACTAATAGATTCTCGAGTTTCATTATATATACCGTCAAAATGACCTAAACGATAACCAAAACGTTTTTGGAATCCAGGAACTAAGTGTTTATGGAACTGCATTAGTAAAGCTCCCCACCAAGATTGTTGTAATTGATTAGCACCAATCTTATCATAGATACCATGTATTTGATGATTAACTGATATAACCTTATTACGGAAAGCTGCAATATCATCATTAGTAAGACCACTGTCAGGTTTAAGAGTAGCAACACCATTTTTCAAGATAAGACTTTCTCTAAAAGAAGGATGATTCTCAAACTTAGTTCTTTCTTCTTTAGTATCTTCTTTATAGGTAGCTTTAAACTCTTCTCTTATCTCTTTAGGAACAGAACGTAAGAAGTCAGTTATTATATCAGCTTTAAACTTAACATAACGTTCTTTCTCAATATATGATTCAAGCACTTTATCTCTGAATGTTTCATATTTAGTAACTAATTCAGGATTATTCTTACGAAGAACTTTAAGTAATGCTTCTTCTCTAAGTCTCATAGCAAACTGTTCAAATGACATTACTTTATTCTTACCATTAACAGCAACAACTCTATGAGAATGAAGCATAGCTAACAATGTAGCGTTCTGCATATAATGTTCACCTGCGGTTTGTTGGATAAACAACAGATTTTCTAATTTACCCATAGGATTGTTACCTTTACCATAACGTTCTGTTACCATATCAGATTCAATAACATTGAATAATCTAATAACAGCATTAGTTTCGTTATTAGTAGTTTCATTATAAGCATCAGCTAAATAACTACCTATATTCTGCATCCATTCGTTCTCACCTTTACGGAAGTCTTTGTATTTAAAGAATTGTCCGGCAGCCATTTCCATTTGTATCTGTGTCTTACCATATAATACGTTGGCAATACCACCAGTAACGTTTAACATCATAAACTTACTAGATACCATATTACGCATAACACGAGATACTTTAGAACGAGTACCTTCATCCATTTCAAATTCATTAAATACTAACTTACGAACTTGATTCTCAAAGTGCTTAACTATATTAGAGTCATCACTCTTAGTTGTACGTATTTCTTGTTTACCAGTAATTCTACTAAGTAATCTATTATCCATAAGTTTATCATTAGGATTTCTCTTAATAATATCCATATTACGTAATTGATTACTAGTAATCTTAGCTAATCTAGCTATATCATTACGAGTATTAAAGTTATACATGCTATCAATAAATGAATTAAGTCTTTCAAGAACATTAGGATTATTACGTTCTGCATTTTCCTGTGCTCTTTGCCTACGTAACTCATTATTCTTAGCTTGAGTTTCACGAACATAAGCTAGATATTCATCAGTAGTTTCACCTTCTTGTTTCTCACGAATAGGAAGAAGTTTAATCTCTGATAAACTATGTAACATAGGAGCATTACTAAATCTTTTATATAGATTAAGCTCTATATCAGACTTATTAGGAGTATCATACCAACCATGACTACGTTTAAAGTCTTGCCAATAATCAGTAAAACCTTGATGAGGTTGTTCAACAGCTTGATTAGGTAAATAACCACGATTAATATAAGCACGACTACGTTTATCTTTAACAAGACTATTAAGTAGATTATCTACTTCATTGTATAGTTGTTGCTGATAGTTATTCATTCCGTAATACTTATCATTACGATATTTATTAGTAGAAGGTTGTAACTTAACTTCATCATAGTTAGGATTCTTGTACTTGTCTTTAACTTTAGTTTCTAACCATTTATATTTAGGGCTATATTCCATATTATTAGCTTCGTCCTTAACTACCATTTGTCTCCAAATAGCTAATGGTTCGTATTCTTTAGTAATAGGATTAAGTACATGATTCTCGTTATACCATTTATCAAATACTACTTTACCCATTTTGTTCATAGCTACATACATGGCTTCGTAATATACAGTATTGATATAACTTATATGCTCATCTAACCACTTTTGAGCTTGTTCTTCATTTGGCTTAACTCTACCAACAGCTGCGGCAAACATTTGCTCTTGATGTTTCTTTAAGTTAGCTATTTGCACTTCTGTAAACTTAGTACCATCAATAACACCTGTTTCATCATACTTACCGTATGCCATAGTACGAACAAAACTATCAAAAGGATTGCCAGCACGAGTATCCATATAAGCCTTCTTTAACTCATCTAAGAACTCACCTTTTAACTTATAGTCGGTATTAGCTTTAAGCCATTCAGCTGATTCTCGATAAGTTTCAGATGTTTCAGGGTATTGAAGTCCTTCAATAGCTTGTTTATAACGAATAGTAAAAGCATCCTTGGGTCTGTTCTCTTTATACTTATTATTAAGTTGACGACGAGACAATAGATAATTATTAACTGCATTAGCTTCATAATAATTCTCTTTGTAATTACCGTCAACATCAATAACAGCACGCATTTCAGTAAGTTCACTTTGAATCTCGTTAAGACGTCTTTCATTTTGAACAGTAAGAGTACTATAATCATTGTCAATCATTGTACTTAATATATCTCCTTCTTCATGCAATAGCTTCATTAACTTAACATAAGTTTCAGGGTATTTATTAAGTAACTGGTTTGTATTGTAGTACTCTTGATACATCTCTTTAACGTATTCACGTTCTACATTATCTATTAAGAACTTCTCTAACTCATCTTTAGCTTTCTTATATATTAAACCGTCTCGACCATTCGGGTCTTCGATTTGTGCCAGCTTTACAGCCTCTTTTAGTGACCTTAATTTTTCAGTGAACGTTTCATTATACGGCAGCAAAAGATTGCCATTTTCGTCCAAAATATCGTTCATAGACACGTCTATACCGTTGTTTTTTGCGTCCTCAATGATAGCTGATATTGCCGAAGTAAACGCTATCTTTTTGTCTCTAGCTTCTATTTCACTAGCTCTTAACTGATTCATCATTTGTTTAAGAACTATTTGAACTATTGGTATATGTGTTTCTTGACTATCAGCCAACCAAAACTGGAAGAAGTTTTCATCTTCAAATGCTTCTGTAATACTAAGCATATTAGATTGTACACGAGGGTCACTAGAAAGACTAGTAATGTAACTATCGAAGTACATCTTAGTACTACGTTTAACTACATTATCTAAGTCTTTGATACGTTTGAACTTATCCTTAATCTGTTTAAGCATATCATTAGTTCTACGTAAACCTTCGATTTCTTCTTCTGTCTCACTTACAGTATAAGCTTCATCAATATTATAAGGTTGAATAGCTTCAATAATAGAATAGTCTTCTACAAATCTATTAATATCATCTAGGAACATTTCATAACGAGTACGTAATGTTTCGTCCTCTAACATACGGTCGAATAACTTCTTATTAGTTATACTCCATTTCTCTTGAACTATCTTGTTACCATTTTCATCTAACTTATAAGTTCCGTCAGGATTAGTAACATAAGTAGTAAAGAAGTTATGTATATCAAATAAGAAATCATCAATACGTCTATTAGTATAACCATTGATAATTCTCAACGCTTGTTCACGTAAGTTATCATTTAACTTAGTAGCTGTATTAGAACGTAAATCAATAGCTGTAAATGAACGGAAAGCATCGTTTAATGCAGCTTCTTCTACATTAGCATTACTACGTTCAACACTTTCAATAACACGAGATATATAATCATTTATCTCTTTATCATTATCTATCAATGCAGATTCAAGTATATCTTCATTAATAAAGTTATCTTCTGTCTGAACACGAATAATGTTATTATTAGCAAACTTATCTAATCTAGCGTTTTCTTTAACTACTTGAGTAATGGCATTACGTCTAGGGAATTGTAATTGACTAACACTATTAATAGTTACTTTCTTACTATACATATAGTCAGGAGTGAGACTAACAGATTTAGTAGTTACACGACCTAAGTTAGTAACAATATAAACATTACCTTCTTTTTCGTATCTAAAATATCCACCGGCTCTAAAACCTGTATTATCTACAACAGTTTGTAGAACAGGAACAAAACCAATACCATTAACATTAACATCTTCAATAGTTTGATTAATGCTAGCTTTAAGTTGAGCATAATAAGGAGATTCAGAATTATCTGACTTCTTTTTTCTAAGCTGAATTTCATTAGCTTCTAACTTAGTCATAGCGGTTTGTAGTCTCTTAGCTGCAATATCCTCATTATTACGGTCATTAATAAGTTTACGAATATTACCGTAATTCATATTAGGAGCTGCAACAACATAATTAGTAATACCAACAGCTTCAAGAGATTCAATAGTATCTAGTATAGCTTGATTATCAGTAGTAGCAATAATGTATCTACGAGAAGTATCAATTTGTTGCTCCTTTATGGGGGAAGTCAAGACTGTACTATTAGGAAATGCTTCTTCAATTAATAAACTAGCACCAACTTCAAATACCTTAGGAAGAACTACAAACTTACGAATATCAGAGTTCATAGCTATATTAATAGAACTAATAAATGCAGGGTCGTGCTGACGAATAGAAACTTCTTCCAGTATATCTAAAGGAAGATACATTCTATTATTATCAGGATTAACACTAACTTCTCCAATTTCGTTCTGTTCCAAAGGATTAGTAGGAAGCATATATACAACATCATTATCATATACTAGCTTATATAAACGTAGAACTTTATTATTATCATTAGTCTTAGCATAATGACGATATTTACGATTATCTTCACTACCAGTAATCATTCTGCGTTCTTGTGCTTCTTTAAAACTAAGCATACCTACACCAAGTCTATTGAATACTATCTTATTAGATTCTTTGTACTTCTTATTCTCAAATGTAAGTACATCAGGATTATTAGGATTAGTTCTAAAGAATAAGTCACGTAATTTTTCTATTGCCTTATCATCATTACTAAGTCTTTCATAGGTTCCTGTTTCACTACCGTATTGAATCATACTATTAATAGCTCTATCTGCATCATTAATAATATTAGTAGCTGTTGAAACTCCATTATCAGAATCAATACCAGTATCCTGTCCATATAAAAGCTCAACAGGAATAATCTTACTAACTGTTCCGCCTTTAAACTTATAACCTTCTACTACCATAGAATATCTTACTAAATCCATAGCTGTAAGTTTAACGAAAGGATTATTACTATGCCAAGCATTACGAAACATCTGATATTGAGATTCAGTAGATATAGTACTATCAATAATAGATATTCTATCATAACTATTGCGACGACCTTTATACTCTACATTTAGATTTTTAAATAAATTATCATCCGAAGTATATCTTTGAATCAATACTACTTTATTTGCAGGAGACAACTTCATAAACGCTTCTATATTCTTTTCAGACATATCAGACATATTGAAGCTACCTACTATATCAGTATAACCATATAATCTAGCACGAGCATTCTGTTGACTACTAATAAGATTCAAATTATAACTAGGAATAAACTCATTATCGCTTCTAGTTATAAATCTATTAGTATTAACAAAATTAGATTGTGCTTGACTCATATTAATTATGAAACTCTCTAACTGTTGAATAGTTTGTAGATTACGAATATCGAACTTATTAACTAACTCACGGAATTGTGGAGTTTGAGTTTTAAATATCTCACTATCACGAATAATCTTTTCAGTAGCTATACAACTATACTTCAACTGATAATACAAAGAAGGATATGCTGATTCTGAATCATCTTGATTAATATCATTAATAGTATTAAAATTAATCTTAGGATAAATAGCGTCTATTAGAGATTTATTACCTTCTTCTGTAACTGCTTTAAGAATAGGTTCTCCCTTTTTACCACGAGTAATATTACTATTCTTAATATCAGTAATACGATTAATTACATTATCAATTTCATTAGCGGATTTACCAGCACCAAACTTATCACTAGTAATAACCATCATATTAGTATTGATTTGGTCACATATCTCTTTGAAATATTCAAATGCTCTTAATGCTTTAATTTGATATATAAGATTATCAGCATTAGTAGAATCTATATTTTCTACATTGTCTTTAAGATGTTCTTTTAATTCTGTTACTCGTATTCCTTCTTCGAGAAGTTCATCTTCGTTAATACTTATTCCTTTAGCTTCAAGCATTGATTTAATATCTTTAAGACGAGTTCTTTTAGTAATACTATTTGCAGGAATACCAAGAGCTTTAGCCAATCTTATATACATATCTCGTCTCAATCCTATAAGAGGATTAAATCCAGTTTCACCGAATACATTATCATTAGCATTTTGTCTAGCAATAAGTTCGGTTATTACAGGTTGATTAACGAATAAGATAGAAGTTTCATAGTTTGCACCACAATCAACAATAGACTTATATACATCGAAAGTATATAAATCAACATTAGGTACACCACCTTCTTTTACACCGTCAAGAATAAGTGCAGTAGTTTCAGAAGAGTAAGGAGTAATCAAACGATTATCTATGTTAAGATTATCATAACTCCAACCTAATTGATTATGGTCTACTGTTACTTCTTTACCTTTTCTAGTTACATCTCTAAAACGTTTTCTTAGTTTACTTTGTGCGTCTTTTGCTTCTTTCTCTGTGTTATATGTATAAGTAAACCTAAAACCGCCGTGTGCACCGTCAATAATAGTTTTAGCTTTGTTACTAATAGAGGCGAAGTTGTCACGATTAACAGAAATAGCTTTAAGACGCGCACCGGACATATTAGCATCACGATACCAATTTTGAGCAATTACTGAATTAATATTACGATAAGTCTCTGACAAACCTTCAAAGATACTACTCTTTGCAGCTTTAATATCTTCAAAATTACTAGACGATAAGTTCTCACCAATAGATACTGGTAGATTCATTATATTAATAAATGTGTCTACTATTTTATTGTTACGAGCATCACGAGTATTCTGTTGAGCTACTGTTAGTCTACTAAACTCTTCTTTAGAATAAAGTCCTGATTGTTCGGCATATTTAGTAATAGCTGATTTATAAGCATCAGCATAACTAAGTCCTTCTTGACTTAAATCTATTGCAATATCTCTAGCATCTTGTATATTCTCTCTAGTTAAGTTATTAAATAGATAATTAGTATATCTTCTATCAATAGCTACTTCATCTTCTCCGTCAATATATTCGACCTTATGAGGTTTACCATTTTTATCAAATGTAGCTGTATGATATATACCATAAATACTATCAATATCAAAGTCAGCACCAGTTTGTAATACCCATTCATCAGGAACAACAATGGTAGAACCTTGAGATTCATCTAATAAACCTACTACTTTCATAACTGCAACCGATTGTTTACCTTCTGTTGGAATACGATAACCAATCATAGTATCTAATCCAGCAGCTTGCAAATCTTCAATAGTTACTTCGTGTATAAGATTGCCTTCATTGTCATAAGTATTATAAGCCTTAACCATCCATTTAGGTAATAGTATTTCTACTATTTGACTTCCGTCTTTATGATAAGTAAGTTTACGTCCTAGACTATACCCATGCTTTTCTTCTACTTTTGATTGCATCAAATCTCTTAAATCTGTACGACTAGATAAAGCTGTCATACCAACATCTGATACTTGACTAGCATGAAATCCCGGAAGTACTTGTCGAGTAATACGATTAGTAAATATACTATTTACAATATTCTCTATCTTACTACGAACTAGATTAGTCCATGCTGGCATATAAGGCATACCAGTTTCAGGATTAATTTCAGCATATTTACGATAATTACTATCTAATCCTCTACGAGTTAACTCGTCTTTAATAAGTGCTATAAATTGATTATTATCAATCTTAACTTTTCCTTCTTCATATACTACGTTACCTCTAGCGTCAATACTAACTCCAATACGAGATGCCGCATCTTTAAAGCTATCTTGAATATTAGCGGTAAAGTTATCAAAGAAATCTTTAATAAGAGATTGTCCTTCGGGAGTATTACCTATATTATCAATTAGTTTCTTAACTATCTGCAATCCAGCTTTATTCTCACCGTCCATGTGTTGTGGAATATCTTGTTGCGTATATAGATTAGAATACCAACCAGTTTTATACTTAGTTTGGATGTCCTCGTTAAACCGTTTCAACCTTTCTTTAGAGGGGAATTTTCCATGAGCATCCCAAAACTCTAATACTCTATTAGTTGTAGCCTTTTCGGTAGTAGTAAAGTTTACCTGACCAATATTATTATCAGTCATATATTTAGCAAGTAAACCAAGTTCACTATTACCTAAAAATCTAGGTATGAGTACAAATTCAGCATTTTTAATCTGAATAGGATTAGCTAATTTAGCATCATTATCTATTTCTAAATCATAATAGAAGTTCTTTTGAACTTGTATTTTCTTAGATAATTCTCCTAACTTAACATTATCAATAGGTTTACTTTCATCATAAAGAGCTTCAATTAAGTCTTTATAATTATCATACTCGCCACGTAGATATATTCTACGAACAAATTCGTCTAAGGTTATGAACGATTGAGCATCAGTTACTTCTGATTTATCTTTAGCAAACTGTTTAAGTACAAATGCTTCTGTCTCTTTAGATACTTTAGCTATCTTTAATTGTTTCTTTAAATCTTCAATAACTCCACCTTTGCTTTGAACATCTTCAAGAGTAATATATTTAAAACTACTATCTACACTAATAGTCTTATTAGGAGAAACTACTATATCTCCCAAATGCTTCTGTACATTGTATAAGTCATAACCTGCATAAGCTAATCCTCCGGCTTGATATTCTTTATTACGTTTAATTGTATCACGAGAATCTTTATAATATGCTTCATCTCCAAAGAACATATCATTAAGATTGTTATATTGAATCTCATAATTAAGTACCATTTCTGCAATAAAAGCATTAAATGATTCTTGACTAGCGTTCTTATATCTATCTACAAACTCTTTATTAGAACTGTATTTAGCAACAGCTTCTTGTATTCTATAATTAATATAATTATCTATATAATTATAAACTGAATTACGAAGTCCACCAGTAAGCCTAATATTATATTCTCCGTTCTCGTCTTGTATCAATGATATTTCACTATTCTTTCCCCCATAAAGGAGTGAGAATACGTTGCCTCCCTCGAATAGCCAGTTCATATCTACTCTTTTGGCTATTTCACTACTACTATATTTATAGTTGTCAATCTTATTAACTTTATCAATAAGTAGACTTCTAAACTTAAATACATTACCAGTAGGAACACCATTTGAATCAAGAATACTTTTACGATAATGATAATTAAGTCTAGCTTCAGATTTACGTAAGTCTTTAAATTCTTCTTTTATCTTAGGTTTACCATTTTCATCAGACACAATAGTTACTACTCCATTCTCAACAGTAGTCTCGAATAAGAAGTTGATAGCTTGTGCCATTTCTGCTAATTCTTTAGCATAGATGTTAGCATAAGCTACATAGATAGGATGAGTATGATTTATAGATATAGAAGAACTCGTTTGATATTCTCCAAAACGAGATTTAAATTCACTTTCTGAAAATATATCTTTATTATCACTTCTTCTAAAACGATAACCTTTTGGAGCTAATACTATGGTTTTTATTCCTAGTTGTTTACCTGCCTTAGCACCAGATTCATCTGCACCTGTTTGTCCCCCACTTCTTATTAGATTTACTTTTACATTTAATTTAGGATTGTTTACAACATTTCTAAGAACATTATAAATGAAAGAATCTATTCTATTTTGATTTATATTATATTTTTCAAAAGTATATATTCCATTACCTGCAATATTTATACTTATATCTCTTTGAAATAAATTATTATATTTTTTATTTATATCATTTACAATCTTATTTGCTATCTCTTCTACTGTAATCCCTTTTAAGTTAGTCATATCAATAGGAATATACAGTTTATTATTATTTTCTACATACTTTTTTGTAACTTTTTCACCAGCAGTTGTAAAATCCATAGCAAAAGCTATTGTTACATCTGCATTAGCATTGATATTAGTTCTTTCATTATAATTTTCAGATGAAGATTGATTAAATATTATACCGCTATTTGTATTTTGTCTAATGAATAAACCATCAATATCTAGTTTATAACTATTGAATACGAAAGTTTTTGGAGCATCAGAAGGTGTTTGAGTAAAGAACTTAGATTTTTTAACTCCTTTAGCCATCTCATAATTATCTCCGTTATTAGAGTATTCATTCAGAGTAATAATATCCCATTCAAGAGCATTAATATCTTTATAAGACTTAGCTTTTCCTGTAATCTCATTACTAACACCGTTATACAATTGTGCACCAAACTCACGATAATATTCAGTTAGTTCATAACCAGTATCTGTAAGACGAAGTAAACCTGGGACTATCTTTCCATTAGACAAAGTTTTCTCAATAAGAATATTACTATATCTATATTGAGGAATATTAGTAAATTTAACTAAGTAATCACGTAGTTCGGTATTATTAACAGGATTATCATTATAACGATTATCGTTAATTCTTTCAAAGAACTTACTTATATAGTTGTTTTTTAGAATATCACTAACTAGATTGTTCTCTGCATTAATACTATTAAATTCAGAATCTACTATCTGATAATCTTTAAATCTATTAGATATACGATTGGCTATATTATTAGCATAACCACCTTTGTATTGTAGTTGAGATTTATCAAAAGGAACTACCACATATTCTTCATTCTCTTTAGTTTTAGCATATTCACTTGCATAATAGATACGTTGTGCTTCATTATCTATCTTTAATAGATTAGTCGCCTTACCTACTACTTTATTAAACTCTAACAAATCATCGACAATAGAAGAGATATTAGAAAGTTGGTTATCACCGAAGTTACGAACGTAGTTAACAACACCCTGTCTATTGATGCCGAAGTTATACTTATTAAAAATTGCAGCAATTTGCTCCGTAATTTCTTGGATTTCATTTGTGTTAGAATTTTTTAGTGTAGATAATCTGTTTTTAAGTTCGTCTAATACGGCAATATCATTAGCCATAATAGAAGGATTGTGAATAAGTGAATCGAAACTATTAAGTATTTTGTTTTGTAGATTAAGTTTAGGAAAAGTATTACGATTCTTAGTAACCACATTAGAACCGTCTTGACTATAAACTACTTCATTACGTTCCCAAATAGATTGTTTTAGTTGAGTAAATATCTTATTTCTCATTTGAACATTAGCTTCGTCTTCTAGTAAACGTGCAGCATATTCTAAATGAGATACTTCTTTAAATCTTGCAGCAATAGTATGGAAACTTTCTACCATAGCTTCAACACTAGAGAAATTACCATAGTTATTAATAGCTTTAAAAGAACTAGAAAAAGTAGCACTTTCAGCCATGCCTGAATAAGTATTATTAGAAGTATCAGGTTGTTCATTTATAAAACTATTACTATTTGTCTTAGGTAAACGAGCAAACCATTCTTTTACTTCTTTACTAACATTTTTATCTATATCTTTTCGTTGGTCAGATAATTTAGACAAATCAGCACGAAGAGCAGCAATAGTTTCTTGGTCATCTTGACGAGAGTTCTGTTCACTATCTTCTTTAACATCATCACCAGCTTCATAGTCTTCATTAATATCTATACCAAACTCTTTGCTAAGACTAATTACTTCCGGTGAGTTAATTACTATATCAAATAACTCATTACGATTATAATTACCACCATCGTAAAGATTACGAATAATAGTACCTACATAAGCCTTTTGTTCTTGAGTAAGTTTTTTATCATTCTCTTTCAGATGTCTATTAAGATAAGTAATCATAGTCAGCTTTATAGCGGCTTGAGGACTTAACTCATTACCGGCTTTATCCTTTATTACTTCGCTTTCACCCTTACGTTTTTTATTAGCAAGAGCTTTACGAATACTTCCTTGACTCTTTAAATAAATAGTAGCAAGAATATTAATAGCGTGGTCTTCTTTCGCTATGTCATTACCAAATACACCAGTCCGTGAAGTACGAACGTTCTGAACATAATCTTTAGTATTGATAGTCTCTCTGTTATTATATGCTATTATAGCATTAACAGTATTAGTATCAATATTCTCATCATTAAAATCTCTACCAGTCTTTTCTTTATACCAATCACGAAAACTATTGTCTTCGATAGTAGCAAGGTATTCAGTAGATTTTCTAACATCATTATTAGTAAGCGGTAATAGCTTATCTAATTTAGGGTTACTAGGAATACAACTCATACACTTTATATTATTAATTAAGTTATTACTAATATTATCAAAGATAACATTATTATCAATACTATCAAATAGATTCATTAGACGGACGAAAACCGCACGTTACGAAGGCGGACGGATGCCCGTAGACCGCAAATTCCTGCCGAATTTCGCATTTTATATGCTGTCGTGATAGTAAGATAAGGAAAATATAAAAGTCCGGCAGATGCGCTTAAAATGGCTCATTCTAAGGCTCTCTGCCGGACTTTCGTCTCTAGGCTTATCTTACTTAACTACATACAAAACTAAGCTCACCAGTGTCAAACAAATGCGTCACAATAGCCTTTTGTCGATTATTCAATCCCTCAATCAGACTATCGAAATTATCGACTTGACGGTAGTTATCACTTATACTACTATCTAAATCTAAGTCTATATCAGGAATATCAAATATATCATCAGTAGGAACACTAACATCTTTCTCTGCTCTATCAAAAGTATCGTCATGAGTAACAGTAGAAGTACTAGCTGTATCACTAGTTTCTAATCCAATAGTAGATAAACGATTACGAACTTCTCCAAGTAATGTATTATCTATTTGTCCTATCTTACCTATTAATTCTACTAAAGCATCTACTATTTTAGTAAACAGGTTATTTGATTCAGTAGTAGGATTAGAATCATACTTAATTCTAGCTAGTAATCTAGCAAATGTACGATTAGTAATAGCTTCGACTACAAACTCTTCAATAGCAACAGCTCTAGGTTTACTACTATTTAAGAAATCTCCATACTCATCTACTAGACGAGAATCTTGATTAATAAAGTTAGCAAACTTATCGTATAAGTCTCCGAATGATTGTTCTATATTAGCACGTTCATCATTAAGTAGATAATGTACACCTTCATGTATAAGAGTAAGAACTCTACGTTCAGGAGCAAGACTATTAAAACGATTACTAAGAGTAATAGTATTACCACCAGCAACTATTCCTGCAAATCTACCTTCATCGCCTACTATTTCAATATCAGGATTAAGTTTAATACCAGCACTTTCTAATGCGGATATAACAGATAGTAGATTAGGATTATCAGTATTAGCTTGTGCAACTTCCATAAGAGTACCTATTTGAGGAGTACTGTCTTGACTAGCAAGTGGGTCAGGTACAACTACGGGAGACACAGTTTGTTGCTCCTTTATGGGGGAAGTAGCGGCGTTAGCCGCGTCAGTACGACTAGCATTGCGACTAGGATTCATAAGAGTGATAGTCCTATTATAAACATCACCAACATAATTAAAGTTACTAACAATATTACCTTTACTATCAGTAACACTTCCTAAATCAGTAACCAATACTCCGTCCTTAGCTACAAATTCTTCATAACTACTATAACCAGTATCAAACCATTCGTCTTGAAGTATATTAGGTATCTTAGCTTGTAACTTACCGTCTACTACTCTAAATAAACTAGATTCACCACGAATAGCCGAATTAACAACATTACGAGTAAGTAAAGCATATACTTCTTGTAACATTTTACTAAAGTTACCATGATTATTAGTAGGAACAAAACCATTAGGCATACGAGCCATAAGTCTTCTAGGTTTAAGTTCACCAGGAATAGAGAAAGCTACATTTCTATCTTTAAGATTAAAATAAATAGTTGGCGCAACTCTATTTATAGGTATTAAAGCATGACCTCTTACTTCATAACCATACAGTACTTTCTGTTTACCTATATATTTAGATACTTCTTCTAATAGTTGAGTATGAAGATTTTCATTGCCTTGTAGAGTAGCATCTAATAAAGAATGAAGTAGTTTATCTAATCCTTCATTAAACCTTTTAGTATATTCAGTAGCACCGGTTTCACTATTACTCATAGTATTCTCACGACTAGGAACTGCAATAAGTCTTCCTTCTGAATCTTTAATAGTCATACCTACTACATTTCTAGGAATACGACTAGCTGCAATAATACTATTGGTTTTAATATCAGCTACTCCACCGTCAACTCCTACTACTAAACGATAACCATCAGTTGCTTCACTAGTAGTAACATCTCCAAACTTACGATATATAGGATTACCTTGTTTATCTTTAGCATAAATAACACTACCTGAACTTGTACGTCCAACAACTAGACGTTTCTTTTTAGACTTAGTTTTACTAATAGAGGACTTTAAGTTATTAATGTCCGTATAAGACTTCTTGAGTTTATTCATCCAATTAGTTAACGAATCATTAACAATGGTACTAAAATCAGACTGATTAACATTAAGAGCATTATTAAAGAATATAATACTATTAAGATGTCTAATCCTATCTAATAGATTTAGTTTGAGTATCACCGAATAAACTAGTTAGATTTTGCCAATGACCATTCTCTTGTAGAGCATTAAGCTGATGTCCGAATGTTCCTTCAACTTCAGGGTTATTACGAACACGATACAAACGACGTATATTATTAAGTGTTCGTACAAACTCTTTAGCACTTTCATCTTCATTACTAATAATAGATTGGAGTTGCGTTATAAAATCTATACTACCATTTCTAACAGTGTATCTCCAACCTTGATTTATAACTTCAACGTTCCCATTATTATAATTAATTTTAGGAAACTCACCTATCTTAATTCCACGAGACTTAACGATAAGATTATTGTCTTCGTCTAATTCTACACTAACCGTATCATTAGATTTAAGTTGACCAATACGAGAGTAAACTTTACTATCATTAAGATTAACTAGATTAAAGAAATAACCATTATCTTTAGCTCGTTGTCTATCTTCTGCAATAGCATTTTCTAATGTCTTACTTGCAGACTGTATAATATCAGAAGGTGTCTTAACTTCTGTATCAACGTTAACTATCTTACCGTTTACTATTTGACGATTAGCTAAAACTTTAATATCATTATACAGATTAATAGCTCTAGGATTAAGTTGTTGTAGATATACCATCATATCATTAAGACTAGTAAAAGTCTTACCTTCTACTTCATTGCCTTGTATCTGATTATACAAGTCTATGATAAGATTAATTTCTTCTATACGTTGACGCTGACCTTCTAAATCATTATCAGATATAGCTGATTCAAGAACTGTATCATCAGTTCTAGTATCTTCTTTCTTAGAAGTATCTACAACAGTAATATCTCCAATAGCAATAGCTGCATTAAGTTCTTCAATACTAACATCAGCAATTATATTGCCTTTAGCATCTAATCCGTCAATACTTACATTTCCAAATCTACTAATACGAATATCAATATCGTTAACTTTAACTGGTTTACGAGATACATCACTAAGACTTGCAAAAGGATTTACTATCGTAAATTCAAGATTACCTATATTAGACTTATTTACAATACCTGAATTAGATTGAGATACTACTTTGTCTAACGTTTCCTTTAATTTCTTCTCTTTTGCAGTCTTTGGTTTGGGTCTAGGCTTAGGCTTAGCCTCTGGTTCTTCTTGAGTCGTCGCTTCGCTCCTCCTTTCCCCCATAGAGGAGTTTCCTTGCTGATTATCCGGCTGTCTTTGCTGTACTTCATTCTGTATAGCTAACTTGTTTCTTCTCTTAGTAATAGCTTCTCTTAGATTACTTATTTCATTCTTACCATTCTCTGAATTAGTTAAAATACTAACAGCATTAGATAAACTCTTATTGCTAGTATTCTGACTTTCTTTATCAGTAAACGCATTATCTAGTGCTTTCTCAAGATTACCAAGCTCTTCTTCATTAGCCATATTAACAAAGTCATTAAGATTCTTCTTTGCTGACTTAACTAGATTCTTAGCTGCATCTTCTAATTCTTTCTTACGAGTATCTTCAAATTCCTTAGCTTGTTCATTAGTAGTAATAATACGAGAACGATAATTATCTCTACGAATTTCATCAAGAAGTATCTGTCCCATATTATCCATATACTCTGAATTAATATTACGAACTTGTTTAGCAAGAGTACCAAGACTAAAGTCTTTACCTGCCTGTTTAAACAGAGCCACATCATTTTCATCAAGTTCTTCTATTTGTTTCTTGATTAAGTTATTCTGTTCTTCGCTACCTTCTATTCCTAATGCAATATTCTCTACACTACGAACATTATCTAGGAACAAACTTTCCATAGGACTTAAACCTCTTCGTAAGTCTGTAACCTTAGATTCGATTACTCGTGATAAATCAAGATATTGACTAGCTTGTGCTTTATCCAAAGGATTATTACTATTCTTTAGACTATTATAAGTAGACATTACTTCGCGACGATACTGTTCTAATATACCTAACTGCATACGATTCTTAGCCATTGGGTCAAGAACTTCATTAATAGCCGGTATGCTATTCTCTAATTGAGATTGAATAGTATTAAGTCTTTCTACTCGTTTATTTAATAAGTCCGCTTCTTGTGCATTAACTATATTCTCTGATATAGCAACATCTAGTAAAGCATCATCAATATTAGCACTTCGTAATGCAGTAGAATAATTAACGTATCTATCAAGAACAGTACGCATAGTTTTCTTTAATTCTTGCGTATCTCTATCGTATTCAGCATCATCTACAAGACCTGAATCAACTAGTTTCTTCTTTAGTCTAGGGTCTTCAATATAATCTTCAAGTAGTTCATAATTACCTGAACGAATAGCATTTAAAGTAAGAGTAGTAGTAAACTTCTCTTTAGCAGCAGCACGTAAATCTTCTTGTTCTTCGGGACTAATCTTAGCATAACGAGTAGTACCAACTGTTGGGTCTTGACTAACAGTACCGTCATCTAAATAAGTAATAGGATTACCATTAGCATCACGTTCTATTTGATATGGATTTTCACCATTATCAATAATCTGCATCTGACGAGCATACTCATTGAATACCTGTTCACGACCATTTATTTCAGCAATACGTTGTTTCTCTTCTACATTGCCACCTTTACGATTATTAATGGCTGACATAGTACCGCCAAAAGTAATACCTCCAATAACTCCCCAAAGTGCAGCATTATATAATTGAGGATTCTGTAAGTACTTCTCTATTCTATCCATAGAAACAGCACCATTATATTGTCCAGCTTGACCTAATAAATAACGACCGTATAAAGTACCTTCTTCTTGACCTACGTAGTTTATTGCTTCTTCAATACCTTCTGATAATTCAGATAACAAAAGATTCTCACTAGAATTAATAAGTCTATTTATCTTTCCTGCGAAATCTTTAATAGTTCCTTTAGCTGCCTGTCCAAGTGTTTGACTAGTAGATTCAATTCCAGTAGAAGCTATTCTATCAAGAGCTTGATTCTGTGAATAACGAATACGTGGAGTAATAGCACGATTGATTTGTCCTATTGCTTTATTAACAGCACGTAACTGCATGAAATCAAAGAATACGTTACCTGCGTTATAACCAAAGTTACGCATAGCTGCCTTATCTGCAACTATAAGAGCGGCTTCTTCTTTAGTTCTACCTTTAGTCTCATTTGCAATATCGGGATTATTATCTAACCAATTCTGAAACTCTTCGTCAGACATTCCAGTAAATAGAGACAATGCTTCACCTTCTATCTGTTCTGCAACACCACGAGCTTCTTGATAATTCTCACCTAAACGCATACCAATAGCTGTAATACCGTCATTAGCTAATATCTTTAATCTATTAGCACGATATACATTATCTAATTTAGTAGCCTTCTTTGCCCAATTCATTGCACGACTTACTTTAGAACTACTACGTCCTAATGCTGCAACTCCTTTACCAACAGCTCCAACTCCTTTAGTTAGAAGAGTGCCAGGAATCATTAAAGACAGAGAACTAGCAATACTAGGAACTTGACTAAAAAACCAACCTGAAAAGTCATTCATATCAAATGCTTTATCAGGGTTCTCACGATATATAGGAAATAAATCGTCACGAACATAATCAGATATAGTATCACCAGCTCTTGTAATAGGATTACTAAAAGGTTTATCATCCCATAATCCGGCAGTAGCTAAATCTATTAGCATACCCATACCTCCAACAGTATCACCAATAACAGTACCAATAGTTTGTCCTAAAGCATTACCTGCCTGTTTCCAAGCTGATTGATTCTTAGCACGTAGAGTTTCTAATTCTTCTCTACTTTGATATCTATTAGGTTCAGCACCATACTTAGCTAATGAATGATAATCTTCCTCTGTACCAGTAAACACTTCTTTACCTGTAAGATTACGAAACATAAAGTCACCCTGTGCAGCAACATCAGGTTTATATTTAGTAACAGTAGGAACATCATTAGCCATATTAACAGAATTAGCCCCACTAGTTAGTGGAGCTTTTTCTACTGATATATTATCAAACATGTTTGGCATACGCTTACTTCATTAAGTCGTTCATTTGATTAAGTATCACTTGACTAGGCGATTCACCAGTAAGTCCTGAATACATTCTATTAAAGAACTGGAATACTTGTCTCTTAGTATCAATATCTAGTTCTCTAAGATTACCAGTAGCACCTGCCATAATCATAGCCTTCTGCATAAGCGGACGAGCAATCACTTGCTGCTCTTCTATGGGGGAATTTGCAATAGAACCATTCCTTGCACTAATAAGATTTATATCCTCTTTAACAGGAGCAAGAATAGCATTAGCTTGATTATTCTGAAACATACGTTGAAATAATTCACCTTCTGTAATCTTAATTACTGGCTCATCATTAGCGTCTAATATTTGATAGAAACTATCACCATTAGTAACAGCAGAATATGTTCCATCTCCAAATTCAGCATCAGATAAACGATAATTCCTTTTAAGTGCGTTATTATATTTAATAGAATTAAGAGTATCCATTGCTTTAACGGCAGGTAAAGATTTGAATCTTTCTATTTCATCATTAAGAATAGCACCTGTAATCATATAGTCTCCGGCTACTGCATTTTGTACTCTCTCTTCCATTTCAGAATCAGGATTCTTAGCACTATTCTTTCCAGTTTTTAGGAGTATAAGGAATATTTAAGAATACTCCATATTCACCAGTAGAAGCAGAACTACACCAACCATTATTAATATTTTTCTTCTTAACTTGTGCTTGAATAGTTTGCATAATAGCATCACGTTCTCTACTATCTTCAACAGGTTCAAGAACTCCTTCGGCATTACGTTTCTTAATAACAATACTTCCAGGATTAGCAATACTAATCATGTTCATTACTCTTTCATTATAGTTCTTTAATTGGTCGTCTTCAAATCCTTGACCGGTAGCAACTATATGAGGAGGTAAATCAAATACATTAACATCAACATAAGTAGACGGTAATGATTCAGATATACGTTCGGTTGCAGCATTAGATATTTGTGCAGCTTTTTCATATACGTAAGCAGGAGAATCTTTAGTACTCTTAGCAGTAGTTATTTCACCTCTTCTTATTGCCCTAAATCCTGCAATACCCATAGTAGTTAAACTACCATATACTTTATTTCCATAGAAAACTTCATCGTTTCTAGTAAATTTTTCAGGAACATTATTACCAGTAGTAAATCCTACGGGACTAAGTTTAAGAACATCTGCTATTTCAGGAGCTAAACGAGTATAAGCGTCTTTACTAATACGAATATATTCTTTATCTCCTATTTTACTAAATGACACATCTTTACTAGTCAGTCCCATATCTGTTCTAAGTTTAGATATAATAACGGCTTTACTACTATCGTTAATAGGATTAACTAGAACTGTATCGAAACTATTGCCTTTAGAATCAGTAAATAACTTATTCATTCTATTAGCATATTCTAGTTGCATAGGATTATTAGTATCTGCCATATCTCCGTTACTTAATCTCTTACCTAAGAACTCCGAAGCATATTGTTCTTCTTGTGTAAGATGTCCTTTCATTGCATCTAAACGATTATTAGCATTAGCTATTCCTCTATAATAAGTATTAGCTTCATCTAATAATTGTTTCTTAGCAGCATCGGATAAAGTAACATTATTAGCAATACCTGAACGTAATTTACTATATGCTTCATCTAAAGGAAGAGATTTAGATATTCCATAAGAAGAAAACATATTAGATAATTGACCATTAAAAGTATTTAATTGAGATTGTACTTTAGCAGGAGTATCAGGTTCTACTTTTTCTTTACCACCAATAGTAGCTAAAGAAGGAAGTAAATCAGGTTCTTTACCAGTCTTAGGTTTAGCAGAATTTTTACGAGAAGCAGCTAATAGATTAAATCCTAATTCAGGATTAATTCTACTTTCAACTCTACGATAAGCAGAAGCAGCATATCTAGGAGCAAATAGGTTCTCTTCAAATTCTCTCTGTGACATAATAGTTCCATCAGATTTAGTAACAAGATTGTTCTTATTACCTTTATTAGCTTTCCAAACATTTACTTTATAGTCTTGTTCAAGAGAAGCACGAGCACCAGGAGTTTCATTTAATGCAGCTTCAAATGCAGCACGTATCTTCTCCTTAGATAACTGTTGAATACCACCGGAAGTTTTAAGATAAGGAACATCGCCAGCAGCAATATTTCCTTGACCTTCTTTAAGATTACCTTCTGCATCGCCCCATACTAACTGTTCACCTGAACTAGAATCAACACCAACAGTAGACAATACTTTCTGATATAAAGTATTATAATCTATTTGTTCAACAGGACGATAATTAGGTTTGAATTGATTACCGCCTATTACTCTACCTGTTTCATCTATTTGGTCTTGATAATTATATTTGTTCTGTTCCAATGTATAAGCCTTAACATCTCCATCATAAGCATCACTATTAGTAACTTCGTCTTGGAACTTTTTAAACTCTTGTTGATAACGCTCACGACCAATAAGTCCTGGATTACTAGCAACTTCTCCGGCTAATCTTCTTGCAGTAGTTAATGCAGTAGCATAACTGCCTTCTTGAGCACTTGCTTCTATTTGAGCATTAACGTCTCTCGAATATTTATCGAGCCATTCATTTTCAGCTTCGTTTAATTGCTTATTAGCAAGAAACGTTTTAATCTGATTACTAGTTTCAATAGCAGTATCATGTTTCTGTTGTAGAGTATTTAACGTACTATTGTAAACATCTAAAGGAGCGGCAACCCGCTCCCTCTTCTGATAACCAGCTGTTCTAATATCTATCGGCATAGTTATATTATTTATAGTTAAGCAATCTTTTTCTTACCGCCACATCTGAATAAAGTACTTCGTACATTACCTAGTCTACCTTTATTCTTTTCCATTAGTTTTAAGAACAATTCCATTTGTTCAGGATTAGCGGACATCATAGCAGCAATAGCATTTTCTTCTGAACGTTTCTTATCTACACCTAATTGATAATCTCTAACTGCACTAGTAAGTCCTTCGATTATATTAGTACGATTATTAGCGTTAGCTTGAATTTTATCATTAGCAGTTTGAACTTTAGAAATAGCATTAAATCTATTAGCTTCATTTACTTGTTGAGCATTTGCAGAAGCTACTTGTTGACGATTCATAGCATCTTGATTTTGCAATTGAGTTTCAAGATTTTCTTTCTCACCTCTTAATCTATTTCTTTGACTTAAAGCATTGTTAGATACTCTTTGTTGTCTAGCAACACTAGCTACTGAACTAGCAGTATTTCCTTCAACTAATTTATTTTGCCTAAGTTCAAATTCTCTCACATCTGATAATTGAGGATTTATATTAATACTGGTTTTAAGTTTAGCAGGAGCAACTAATTGAGGAGTTGGAACTTGTGGAGCAGAAGTTTTATTTATACTACCTTTATTAAGTAGTCCGCTAATTAAAGTTCCAGCAGCTCCAATACCTGCACTAATAGCTTCTCCTTTATCTATTCCTTTAAATAGATTAAAACCTTTACTTCCATTATTAGAAGATAAATTCATAGGCTTAATACTAGAAGCACTAGGATTAATAATCTTTGCCCCAGCAGTAATTCCAGCAGAAGGAACATTTTGATTAAGAGCTAACAATCTACGATTAGCACCAGTCAAACTTCCAAAAGTTCCTAATGTAGCTTTCTTATTTTTCAATTCAGGATATTTCTTATATACTTTAGCTTTCACATCGGAACGACCATGTAAGCCTGCTAATCTAAGAGCATCGCGAGCATCAGCTTTAGTAGGAATAGGATAACTACGTCCACCACCTGCAAAATCATTTGACTTAACACTAGGGTAAGGCTTCTTATCTGAACCGTAATCTTTCTTACGAGACAAACCACCTAGTTTCTTTTTACCAGTTATTGTTCTCATATTTCTTTTCTTTTTAGTACCATCATCATTAAGACCATTTCTATCTTTAAATGATTCTTGTGCATTAAATACTTTAGAAGGTTCAGCACCTTTCTGAACTAGTTCAGCAGGGCTATTACCATTAAGTATAGGTTGAGCACTAAACACTTTAAGTTGTTTAGGAGTAATCTGAACTACTTCATCTCCTTCTGCTTCAATACTATTCTTGCCTTTACCGATTATAATACCACCAGTATTATGTTTACGTCCTTTAAGAAGAAACGAATCTTTCTTAATAGGAATAGCAGTACCTCCTTCGGCAATCAAAGGAGCAGCTCCTTTACGGGGGATATTTCCACCATTTCTCATTAACTGATTTCTAATATTCTTATAAACATTAGCATCATTTTCAGCATTTTCAGTCATATAGGAAGCCTGTTGTTGAGCAGCTTGTAACTTTGCTTGACGTTCTTGTTCTAGTCTAGCAGCTTCTTCTGCTTTTCGCCTTTTAGCGCCTCCAATAATACCGCCAATAAGTTGAGTACCAACAGATATAGCAGCACCAATAAATGCTTTAGGTCGTCGATTATTAATTGTTCTCATTCTCTGTATTTATTAACATAACATTCAATATTACTTAGACTAACTTTAGAATTAGTTTCATGGATAATAAAACGAATACCGATATATTTACCATTGATAAGACTATCGCTAGCCTTATAGTTCTTACTTATCGTTATTCTATCTTCTTCTCCATCCATTATACTAAAGTTATATTTTCCAGTTAACCTATTTATAGGTTCTTTCAGTTCAACTGTATTAATTAGATTACGGAAATAGTTAAAGTTCCACTTACCATGTTCGTAATAAGGTTTAGTAAAATTAGGAACATTACGTTCTTTATTGTTAATATCCCATTCAGACGATATACATGAGTTTGTAAATATAAGAATTTTATCTCCACTATAATTAATATTACTAGAATTTTTTATAGCATAACAAATATAATTAAGTAGCTTAATTGTTTCAAACTCTAAATTAAATATTACATCTATTACAGCACAACCAGTATTCTTATCACCTAGATAAAATATATTCTTAGATTCAGGAATTGTACACTTCCCATAATCAAGATAAGTATTTACTTTTATATTACCTAATCTATATACATAATTAAGAGCATTATCATTAGTTAAATATAATTCTGTCTTAGTATTAAAATACTTACCTGAATAATTATGAATACTTATCCAACTACTTGTAATAAAGGAATAAGATAATGTTATAATCTGATTTTCCCCCGTAAAGGAGCAGATTAGTCTGTTATTCTCTTTATCCATTCCCATATCAATAATAGTATCTTCGGTTATATAATTATCTATAATACTTTGAACACCATCAGTAATATCATTAAGTTGTTTATCATCAAATCTATATATTCTTCGTTTACTTTTATCAAAGAATATGTAACCAGTTTCATTACAAGTAAAAGCATTATAATCTTGTAAACCGCCATAACCTTTTTCACTAGTAAATACTTCTTGATATTCAGTATCGAAAGCATCAGGCATATACATTTGAACATCTTTATCTTTAGTAGCAAGAGTTGAATCCCTATTAAAGATAAACATTGAATGTTCACAATGAGCAATAAGATAAATACCTATTCCAAGTATGTTAATTATGTCTCCTTTATTTTCACTTATTACTTTATATCCATCAGCTGGAAATTGTCTCCAAGCATTAGCAGTTGATTCAGATTGTAAAACATTACTTCTACGAATAAATTTACCATAAGTAGTTATCTGATTACTAACTGCATTTGGATTATAAGCGTTTAAGTTAGGTCTAGCATAATCGTAATACATAGAAGCTATTTCATATAAATCAAATAATGTTGCGGCAGTTAATTGCTTATTACCAATATTTTTAATAACACCTGAACTAGTATAAGTAAAATAAACTTCAGGAACATTATTCTTCATTATCTTAGCAGAAGGAAGATAAGGAGTTTGTTTATAAAATTCTACTGCATTTATATGAAGATTATCACGAGTATTAGCAGAAGGATTTAAGTTATCTATATATCTCCTATAAAATCTTTCATCTTGTAAAGAATCATCCCCAAATCTAGGACACCAATCTCCAACAAACTTAACACCACCACTATCAAATATGATAACTGATTGTAGGGATACAAATCCTGTTAACATTTTGTTTTTGTTAGATTATCTCCATACATATACTTTCCAGTAGGAGTAATTTCTCCATTAATATATTTAGTTTGTCCTAAACGAATTAATTTAACTCCTTCTTTCTTAATATATATTTCTTGACTTACATAAAGTAATCTTCCAATAGTAGTTAATTTTCTAGCACTCCCATCATCCATAACATTAACAGTTACAGGAGTTATTGCTTTTCCAACGGAAGGAAAAGTAAGTTTATAATATTGTCCCCCTGTATTACTTATAATACTTGCAGATACTCCCATATTATAAGTATTTTCTATATTATAATATGGGTCTGTATTTACTATATTAGCTATTCTATTAGAACCCGGAAAACAATCCTTAGCAATATATTTAGCAGCCCATCCTTCATTAGCACTTTGAGCATCACGATTCATAAAACCAAATACTCCTAAATCAACAAATACATTAGGAGTAGCACTTTTCTTTAATACATATATATCATCAGAATAAAACTGATAACTATATCCATAAGGAGTAACACTATTAAAACTACTTTGAAGTTTACTATTAGTATCAGTTCCTATTGCAATATCTCTATGTTGGTCAACAATACCATCACATATAAGAATACTTTGTATTTCTTCATAACTTATAAAGAAACCTACAAAACCTTCATACATAGGAACTTCTCTAAAAGTAAAGTTTCCTTTAATCTTATGAGGAGTTCTAAATAATCTATCTCCATTATTATTAGTATAAGGACAACAGAATATCATATTCCAATACGGACTAGCGTGAGTAGTATTACCATTAGTAAATCTTGGGTCAAGATTAAACCAATAATAATCTATTTTAGCTTTTTCTGCCATATCTATAAGTCCTAGTTTATCCTTAATAGTAGAAGAATAATAACCGGGATAATCTATCTTAGCTTGTTCGATTGCAGCTTTTACATCAGATACCTTAGTATCATCATAACAATCAAACATAATATCAACATCTTTATTTGTTGAAGTATTATAATATCTTCCTATAACTATTTGAACAGGTATTTTCTCCCATGTGCCATCGTCTTTTTTATGGCGATAATTATTATTTTCAATTACTATACCTTCTGTATAACTACCATCAGGACGAACATAATGAATATAGAATCTGTATACTTCATCTTCTATTGGTTTACCTACATTTAAAACATATCCATCATTTAATCTATTTCCATAGTAATCTTCTTCCATACATACTCCAACAGCAATACTACTAGTATCAATATTGGAAATATCTAACTTACGAGTTTCTTCTTTATAATTAGCAACATATAATCTATTATTATAGTTACACATTGTTTTTACATTATAAAGATTGAAGTTATTAGCGGATATTAAAACTTCATCTACTGAAATAGATTCTTTACTACTACGATTTCCTGATATTCTATAAGTACCTGATTCGTTAAATGAATAAGAATCTAAATTAAATGCTTCTTTTCCATCTTTATAAGTACATATATAAGCTATTTGGAAAGACTTAAAAAGTATTTCCACTTTTATTATCTATATTTAAAGTAGTCAAATATAGAATTAGCGTTGTATTCAATATCTTCTCTTGCATAGTCTCTAATATCATAAGTAGAAGTAGTATTACTAGGTCCTTGAAGAGTTACAGAAGATATTATATTACTAGTTAGACTAGGAGATAGATAAATAACTACTCCTAAATCTTTCCAACTACTGAATTCATTATCACTAATTTCAAATCTTATAAATAATAAATAAGTTCCATTTCTCATTCTACCACCATATTCTTGACCGTAATCAACAACAGTAGTTTGAGGAATATCAGGATTTAAAGTAAATATATTATCAGAACCTAAATTAGCATTATTAAGATTAATAACTTTAAGAGGAACATCTTCTCTAGGATAACGTTCACTAATAGCTATTATTAAATCACCTCGAACATTATAAGTATAAGTTCCAAATACTTCTCCGCCATACCATTTCCAAGATGCTTCAATTAAAGATAATTCTTTATTATCTTCATTATAACGATATATCTTATTACTAGCAGTAAATATGACAAGTTCTTTAGCACAAGGAATAATGCCTACTATTCTTTCACCTTCATCTAAAGTAACAATAGTTTCTAAAGACTGTTCATTCTGAATAGAATTACCGTCCTTAGAAACTACAACATTTATAGCATGGGTAATAGAACCATTCTTTATAAATTCTAACCCATCATCTTTATTTAATTCTTTAACTATTTCCATTAGTCTCTAGGTCTAAATGTTGAATTATAAAAGAATGACGCCCAACCTTTATAAGCGTTAACATCTTGGTTTTCATTAATAACAGAAGTTCTAGCCCTGTCACGAGAATCTCTCCATAACAAATATGGATTAACTGGCATAGCACCTTGTAGAGAATATACTTGATGTTTAAGTCCTCTACTTAGTAACTTCCACATACAAAACCATTCAAGAGCTTCAATAAGTTTTCCGTTATTAGGTATAACAGGAATATTACAATGAAAAGTATCACTATATACAGTCTTAACTGTAAGATAGGATACTTTAACAACATCTGTATCAAAGTTTAATTGAATAGCATTGGCATCGCGAAGATAAACGTAATTACGTCCTTCGTAGCTTTCAGGGTCTACTTCAACAGTACGCTTACTTTCTCGTTCCCTAGCTTTCTCTCGGTCTTGAGTGAAGTATTCAGTAGTACCGGAAGAGCAATGACAGCTCCTTTTCTTTATCGGGGGAAACCTCACACCCGTCTGCATACACTTTAAATGCGTTCATACAACATGGGAAATAAGCAACTCTATCAACAACTTCAATAGTAGTTTCTTTTTCTTCATATTGAAGAATACCCATTTCATTCATAGCATCTATACACCAAGCACCAACTCTAGGTATATAATCGCTACTCATAATATTGAAATCATTATCAAGTCTTGCGATAATAGTTTCTATTGAAGATAGGTTTTTGTTCATTGTTTCTAATATATTTTTGAGTATAACTTGGGTCAAACTTAGAAATAAGAGAGACACGATTGTTAATATCAGTATCAAGATTTATTATATCTTCTACGCTATGACATTTTGCAAGTAGTTCAGCATTTGTAACATTCATGTGATTATTTATACCACAAAACTTAAATACTGTCCTATTCTTAACTGCACCGTCAATCATAATAACTCTACAAGACCAATCCGAATTATTATAAGATATATATTTAACACCGTCATATTCCTCTCCTTTTGCAATAGCTTCAAGATGTTTCTTTTTATTATAAGGCGTAAGTCCTTTAATAATAAGTTCTTCTTTATTTCTTCTAGTTTCTACAAAGTTAATACGTTTTCTATGCTTAATAACTTTACCGTCAGCAGTAACATGTGATTCAGTTCTTTTTACTCTTTCTATAATAAGGCAACCTATTTTCTTCTCAAACTTATAAATCTTTCCTCTCAATACTTGCCTTCCTATTTCTCCAAAGAACAGGTAACAATACTTTTTGTATTGTTCTCTTGTAATTAACTTACGCTTTTTTAATACATCTTGTCTTATCTCACAATCTTTTATCTTACGAAGCACTCTAAAGTATTGCTTTAGATTACGATAAAGATTGCCATATCTTAATTGTTTTACATCCGTAAACTTAATATACTTCTCATCTATGGCTTTCTCCATTTTTTGATTAGTATCTAACTCATCTGTATTCCATTCCCAGTAGTTATATACACATACATCAAATATGGCTTCAACAGCATTTCTATTTTGTTCAATAGAGTATTTAATTCGATAAAGCAAAGATTTATATCTGACTATATTGTGAGACACAAGGTCGTACTCCTCTTCACTTGTCTCTATAAAATGTGTATACATATTACGTATGTCATATCTATCTATTGCATTTACTTTCATACTTCTATCTGTTGTTGGTTTATATCATCTTTAACTGGAACTTCATTAGTTACTCTCTCGACATTAAGTAGATTACGTTTATAGATTACATCTTTAATACGTTCTACCATATCTTCAGGAATAATAAATTCATCATCATTATCAATACTTGATTCCATTTTTTCATTAGTTTCAATTGGAATTTCAGTAGGTATCTCAAATGGAGATTCAATGATAATATGACCTAATGGTTCAATAAGTGGATTACCATTACTATTAACATATAAATAACCATTGATATAATCATAACTTAAACTGGTACACATTCCTGGAAGAGCTTTATAAAATTGAGCATTTGCTTCCTTAATAAATGGAATAGCCATATTATCATATCCAACAGTACGAACACTAACAAATGGTAAATTGTTATCAAGACGAACTGGTCTAGGAACTCTATCCTTACTTCTCTTAACTTTATACTTAGTACTAACAAGAGTTTGGAATATATCTCCGTCAGGAACATTAATTAAACTTATCCTGTATCTTTGCATTAATATCTTATCGACATTAGCATGACGTTGATAAGTCTGACGTATCTGTTCATTGAACGTATGAATAATTGCACTACGAATAGTACGTCTCGCAGTAAAGTTATTCGGCTGATGAATAGCATGAGCTATTTCAGATACAATTTGATTTAACGAACTCATATCACTATTATTTTGAATTAGTATTATAACAAATATAGTTATTATATTGGTATCGACAAGACTTTTACTAATAATTTTAATTCAGCACTTTTATCTAGCTTGCTATCTAGCTTACAGATATTCGCATTGTAAACATTTTTATACAAGTGACGCATTTTAAGACCTGTGGTGGCACGCAATACTGTCGGATAATAGTAAGTTAAGGAAAGGTATTAAAGTCCTATGGTGAGCTTCTATGAAAGCGTAGGAAGGTGGGACATACTTTTTATTCCCCCATAAAGGAGCGTGTATACTGAAAGAGCCGACTATCTCTAGTCGACTCTCACTTGTTAATCTTACTAATAGTACTTACTTTGGATATTGATTAGGTTCATTATCTTCAACTTCTATAAACTTTCGATAGTCTATATTGAAGAACGCCAATATTGGCTTCATAATCCAGCTCCAAAATACGAAGCTAAGAATAATAGAATTAAGTACTACCTTAACATCTCCTAGCTTTAATGAGAAGTATATTACTCCCATTATTAAAGCACATACTAGAGTTATTGCTCTTTTATTCCAAGTACTTACTACTTTGTTTCCATTAAGTTTGTCAACTAGTTTAATTACTAGATATGCTAGCACATTTACACAGATTACAAACGCAAAATCAAAACTAGTAGCCGTAGTACGTAGAATCTCACTAAGTATATTCCCGAAGTCCATATTACAGCAAGAATAAAAAAGTACCAAGAATAATAGTTAACAACACACCTCCTACTCTTATGTAGGTAACAACTTTTGCAGGAAGAATACTAGTAGCTTCTTTCCATACAAATGCTATAATAGTAATGGCTATTACAGCAACAAATAACACTTTCATTAAGATTCCCATAAGCATTAAGTTTTATATTACACGGCAAATATAAAACTTTATTTTAAAAAGAAAAGAGAGACTACTATTATTTAGTAATCTCTCTTTAGGAATATAACAGAACTTGTATTACTTCAACTCGTTGAAATACTTCCAGAGTTTATCTTCTCCGAAATCAACATCGTCAAACCAAAAGGCAATAGCACTCTCGAATATCATTTCGTCAAAGTTTCCTTTTCCGAACCACTTCTCGAATAACTCGCAGTAGTCGTGATATTGAGCATTAATAGCTACATATACATCAGCGACTTCTATATCTTCTTCTAGTTTATCTTTGAATTTATTACAAACTTCGTGGGCTTTTTGCATATCGTATTTTTCACCGATATATTTCTTACCGTCTTTGACATGGTACATTTCATCAACAGTTTGCTTAGCTTCCTGTTTATTGAAGTGTTCATCACCATACTCATAACGTTCATCTTCACCTACTCCGAGCATCCGCATAAGAAGCATACGTTCATCATCATCGTATCCTCTACGATGTTCATCGTAACCTCTATGCTCATCTCCTTCGTAGTTATCGTAAGTCCTATATCCAATACGATTCATCATTCCTCTTCCACGACCGCCACGACCGCTTCTTCCACGACCGCCACGAGCAAGGAAATCATTAATTCGTTCGTACATTATGTCTCTCCGAGAACGAGCACGAACATCATGGTCTGTCTCGTATGGTACTTCTCTCATAATATTACTTAGTTAATAGTTGTCTGAATGTTTCCAAATCAGACTGGTTAAACATAATTCCTTTATTAATAAAAGGAATAGAAATAGTTATGTTACCATTAGAGATGTTACCATTACCTAGAACTGGAATATTAAAATCAAAGTTAGGAATAGATTTGATTATTTCAATCTCCTCATCAACTATACCTTCAATATCAATCTTTCCGTCTTTAGCAATAGTATTGATAAACTTATCAAAACTATCAATGTTATTAATAATTGCACGTTTAGCCAAAGGCTTAACTAATTTAATAGCTGGATTAGATTCGCCAAGAATATCTATCTGATTAACAATGTAATCTTGCAGCTTTTGTTTTACTACACTTACTTCTATCATTACTTCATAGTTTTAATAAATTCTTCATAAGTAAGAGAAGGATTCTTTGCACTAGCTTCTTTAAAAGCATTGAACAATTGCATCTCTCTTTGTGACATCTCGATTATACTAGTCTTTAGATTCTTAACTAACTTTAGTTGATTATCTAACAGAGCTTTACCTTCCGGACTGTTCTCAATATTAGCTCTTACTAGATTAAGAACTTCTGCTTGAACCATAGATTGAAGATTATTATAGTTAGCTACATATTCTTCGTTAGTAGCAAGCATATTTCTTTGTTCATTAGTAAGAGGTTCAATCTCTGCATCAATCAAGTCCCAAACACTTACTTTAGCAGTTTGTTGAGGACTAACTTGTTGTAAAGTTTGTTGTCCATTAGCAGCTTGTTGAATCTGTTTTTGTCTAGCTTCAATAAGTCGCTTCTGTTCTTCTAAATATTGGATTTGGTCGGTAAGACTTCCAGTATTTAACAAAGGGTCTGTTCCGCCCAGTATAACTTGATTAATAGGTAACATAACTTATTCTTTAGTTGATTAGTAATATTATGTAGCAGGAGTACTAGCAGTTTGAGTAAATCCGCACGGTAGACAACCATTGGCATTTCTACCAACAAGACCTGTTGTAGTAGGCTCATTAGGTAGACAAGTAACACCATAGATAACATTACAAGTCTTTTTATCGACATAATTGATACCTGCGGTGAACGCTCTCTCGATTTCGCACTGGATAAGTTTATCCTGATAAGGACGAATAGCAGCACTAACAGCAACTTGCGTTTTAAGTTCGCTAATCTCTGCTTTAAGAGAATCATAGTTATCACGGTTTCCCTTGTACAGCAAGAAGTCTGCATCAATTTGTGACTTATACAAAC